>ERZ808054.223-NODE-223-length-70249-cov-7.457690_pt1 | contig 70249 bp, 113 predicted proteins | sample MGYA00380201_ERZ808054 | MGnify/ENA primary metagenome ERZ808054 (study PRJEB31490, sample SAMN06133419) | mouse gut metagenome | isolation source: Z5_2 | host: mice | place: China: Chengdu | collected 2015-05 ... | reverse complement strand
TGGTCTGGATAATCTGCTGTAATTGGTAGTAATCCAAAATATTATCCGCTGCCCTTTGCGCAGCCTCAAAATTTAAAAGTGTTCCAGTAAATGTTTTTGTGCTTCTTACTTCGCCGCTTTTAATATGTTCGACACTTGATAATACTACCAGCTCTTCTTTGACATACTTTTGTCCGTAAATAACAACTTCCTGCGGCTCTTCTCCTTCTATTTTGAGTGTTACATAGTAAGGCATTTGCTTAACCACGATTCCGGCGCTGGCCGTCTCGTTTGCTGCTGGGCTGGTTAACTGTACCGTGTACGTGCCAGGCCTGTAGACTCCCTTAGTAAGCTCGCTTACTTTTTCGTCCAACGTCCAGGTCTGATATTTAACATTAACATCAGACACATAATGGTCTGTGGATAAAGTGGTTGAAAACTTTCTGCTTCTTGGGATATTATTGGTAATTGAGCGATTAGCCCTGCGGATATCAATGCCTATTCTATGTGATGTATTAATGACGCTTCCACAGGCAAATAAAACTTCTCTTAATGCTTTCAGACAGCTTTGGATCTTAATAGTTCCATAGAGCGGCGTATTATAAGTCTCCTCATCAATCTCATAATCCGAGATTCCAGCTGATTCCATGATTTCTGTGATTATATCACCAGCCAGCTCTCCATCATAAATGCGACCATCAATAAAATTTGTGTTGGTAAGCATGCCTTTGTAATCAATAGCGGATATCTTGCTTATGTTTTTTGTAGTGCTATTACTATCCAGAAAAAACACACCAAGAGGTATGGTCTCGCCATTAACTATCTCATAAGGCAGCATTCTCTGCCGTTTCTGGAAGAGTCTGTGTAATCCGCTTGCATTCCCAATATTAAATTCATCTTCCGTATCAATAAATTCGAAAGTTAATTTATCTATGGAAAGCTTATCGCTGATCGGGTCGGTATCATTAATCAATTTTCCTGATTTTATTGTATCACGTCCCCAGACCAAGTTTGTACCATATTCAATGTATTGTAATTTTATGTAGTGGTACGGCAAAGCTTTGTTAAACTTAATTATTACTTTTCCATATTCCTCTACCTGATTTCTGCACAAATATACAAGACTGTTCGGATGAAACTTTTTCTTGGACTGCAAAATATTTAGGAAATCATACCAGAATATCTCTACCTCTAAAGGGTATGAATCCAAAAAGTACAGAGTTAGCCCCAAGCTTGTGTGATTTTCTGTAAAGTTTATCTCTATAGACTGCTCTTTTTCAAAAGTTCCTTCGGCCCCTGACTGCTCTGAGGAAAAAAACACAAGATTGGTTGGCTCTTGTGGAAATTCCTCCATGCTGCCATTTAATATGAAAAAATTATGCTCCAGTGTTGCATAGTTCGGGGACGATATATTATCTTTAATGAGTCCTAAATTAGCAAAATCCGAATTGCTATTAGTACTTACCTGGGAATCGTATAATGCAGTTGTGTCAAATAAAGCATATTCTACAAAAAATTCTGATTTCATCCTGGCACCCTCGCTGGTCCTTTTGCTATAAATTTGCATGTGAAGCTGGTAAATTCTGCTTCATTGTTGAGTATCTTTTTGTATTCGTCTGAAACGCTAGATATGTAACCGCGAAACGTATAGTACCCATCCTTTGTAGGTATTGATATTTCATGAAATTCCACTGGTTCCGTCATCTTGTTCCAAAAGGCTTCATAATCTGTATCCCCAAAATCAGAGCTAGAGCCAACAGTCAAAGTATAATTATAGTACACTCCAATAAGCTCCCTGAGGAGGTCTCCTTCCTCGCTGCGTTCTGCATATTTGTCCAAAAAATCCGCGTTTCTTTTCAATGACACCATAGGGATATCGTAATAGATACCATCTACCTTTATTCCCTTCTCAAATTTCATCACGTCACCCCCAAAACACTTACATCATATCCACGCCGATCAAGTTCGGATAGAATATCTGGTATTGATAGCCTCGCAAATGTCTCCCCGTCATAATTTAAGTTAATTGTTACTGGAACGCTTTCTCTTGCATACTCGTTTCGACTCATCACATTTTCTAACGCTTGTTCGATTGTTGATAATGGGGCCTCGATATTTGTCTTTCCTGCCGGCTGGTCTCCTAAGATGGCCATGAATGGGTTGCCGCCTCGGATGACTGCGCCGGAAGCAAGCTGCGGAACGTTTTCCATCAAAGACCGGTGGACAGATGAAACCGCCTGGTAGGAAGCCGCAAACGGGCCATCCCCACCGCCAAATAGTTTTCCCGCCACAGAACCAATTTTCTTATATCCGCTGGCAAGGAAATCCTTTACTGCGTCGATGGCGTTTCTTATCCACTCGATAAAATCTTTCAGCTTATCAATAACTGGTGAAAGTGAATTTACGATAGAATCCTTTACATTCGTAAAAACCTCTGCTGCATCTGTCTTAAAGGATGTAAACTTCTCCATAAGTTCAGAAACTTTTTCTTTGATATTCTTCACTTTTGAGTCAATAGTTTCTTTCATGGAAGCCCATACAGATTCGAGTTTCAGCTTCAGAGCATCAAATTTTTCCGTGGCTGTTTCCTTTATATTTTTCCATATTTTGGCAAGGGATTCTTTCAAGGTATTCCACGTCTGCTCTGCAACTTTTTTAATATTGTCCCATGTTTCAGTAAGGAATTGCTTTAAAGTATTCCATATTTGTTCCGCATTACTTTTTATTGCCTCCCACTTTTCTTCAAAAAACAGAAGAAGTTCTTCCAACGCAGTATCAAACCATTCCTTCAATGTCTCCCATATTTCCTGTATGCCAAGAAGAAGCCCATCGATTAAATTTTGCCCCAATTCCGCCATGACAGTTGATGGGCTGTGGATTCCAAACCCCTCTTTGAATCCACTAACAAATGGGGCAATAATATGTTCATATATCCACTCATTTATCCCTTTTATTCTATCAATAATTCCGTTAAAGAGACCTTCAATCATTGCATTAGCGATTTCAAACCATGATGCGTCTTCTCCAATGCCGCTCAATGATTCTTTAAAATATCCAATGAAATAATTGTAAAGTTCCCTCCCCTTATTAATTCCTGATTTTTGAAGTGCTTTCAAAATGTCAATATGCGCTGCGATAATTTCTCCGATGAGATTTCCAACAGAAGAAAACGTACCCTCATAATCAAATCCATCAAAGAAATCCTTTATACTGTCGATTATCTTTTGAGGAAGCTCGCCCCACTCAACTCCATCTATTAGACCTGACAGAAAGTCGAAAATACTGATTGCAAAGGTAGACATGGTTTCTCCAACGGATTCCCAATCAATTTTTCCAAAGAACGCCGTTATAGAAGTCATGATCTTCTTTCCTACTTCTTTCCAGTCTATAGCGTCCACGGTTTCTTTAATGAAATCTAAAAGTGCATTAAAAGCTTCTCCAGCGGTTTCGCCTAAGTTTTCCCATTCGATTTCTTTTAGTGCATCAGATATAGCTTTTCCTACTTTTTGGCCAAGCTCATCCCATTTTACAGTTGTTATAAGAGTGTATATAGTATCAACAAACGTATTGATAAAGTTAGAGGCGGCCCTTGATATAGCTTCCCAGTCTATCTTTTCTACAAAAGAATTTATTGCGTCTCCCAGACCTTTTGCTCCGGTAACGAAAGTATCGTAAATCAAATCCCAATCTATATTTTGGAAAAATCCGTTAACTGTCTCTGCTATAAAATCTCCGATGGCCTGCCAATCTAATTTATGGACAAAGGAATTTAAAAATTCAAATCCGGTGTTTATAATCTCCACCAAAGCCTTGCCTATGGAGTACCCAAGTCCATCAACATTTATGACTCCATTAATTAGCGTCGCAAGACTTTCCCCGATTTTTCGGACGTTTTCTTTTATGCCATCCCAGGAAATGTTTTCCAGAGCTTCTTTGAGTTTTTGCCCCAACATTTTTCCTAGTGCGGAAAAATCAGAGTTTTCCCACATATCTACGAACCAGTCCGCTATGTTTTTCCACTTATCATCCACTTCAGCTTCTTCAAACATCTCTGCGGCGGATTCCAATCCACCTGCCCCACCGCCGCCAGAATCATTTTTCTTTTCCAGTACATGCAAGTCATCAAAATCGGCCAGAGCACCTCTCGCTTTATCTGCTGCTTTAGCTGTACCGCCCAGGGATTTATTATAATCATCCTGAATCTTCTTAGCTTTTGTAAAGGTGCTTTTTCCGCCTAATACAGCCATAAACTGTGCAACATACGTCATTGCTGTTGTAAGGGCCCCAATCAGACTGTTAAGCCAGGGAATAACCATTTGAACAATGGGAGCAAACGCTGCCGCAAATTGATTTCCCAGTGTGGACATAGCGTTTTTCATACCCTGGACGCTTTGAGCGTAGGAATCTGAATATAAGGCAAAATTTGAAAACCCAGCTTTCATACCGGATATCATGGCATTAAATCCCTTGGAAATCCAGTTAAAAACCAGCAACGACAAGGCCAAACCCTTTATTCTGCTTGTAAAAGTAGACAGCATTCCTCCACTTTTCTTCGTGTTACTTGTTATAGAAGAAAACAACTTTTTTGATATACTAAATATTCCAGAAAAAGCTTTGCTTCCCGCTTTTCCAATAGCAGAAAATCCTGAACTGACTGCACTAAATGCTTTCCGTGCTAATGTGCGCATGTTCTCAAATTTGTTAGGTATGTCTTCAAGAGTTGTCCCGTAGTCTCTTATTTCCTGCCTAAGACGACTAACTTCTTTAATCCTATCATCATAGTCTTTATATCCTTCTGTTCGTTCTACTTTTTTAAGGTCAGCAATTTCTTGTTCAAGCTGCTTTAATCGCTCCACCTTTGCAATTATCTGGTCGTTAGAAACTACAGCATTTTCCCTTATTTGCGCAAGGCGCTGTTCTTCAGCTACTTCTGCTTGTAATTTTGCTTGTAACTCTGTCTCCTTTTGAATCCTAGCATTTTCTTTTTGAAGATTTCTTTCTTGCTGTTCCTCAATCCTGCGCTGTGCTGCTTCCTGCTTTTCTGTTTCCGCCTTTCTCTGAGCGTCTGTCTTTGAAGCCTCTTTGTATATATTTTTCTCTGTTTCAAGCAATTCTGCCCTGAGCTTTAATTGCTCCTGCATTTCTGGAGACTCTATACCAAATCCGTTTTTGGATAATTCTGCAATTTTTTGATTTACATCTGCAATTTTCCCTTCAATAGTGTCCAGGCCGTAAATTTCTTTTTGTGCCGACTCTGCAATGCTTTTTGTATACAAAGAAAGCTCATGGTTTAATTCAGCTATTTTTTTGACCTGTGAATCATATTCAGCATCGTCGGGGCCAAACCCCTGTTCAGATAATTCTTTTAATTCTCTTTTTGCTTCTGCCAAATAAGTTAATAATGTAGTTCTGACTCTTTTTGTTGACTCTTCGCTTTTTTCTTGCTCCACACCAAAGGATTTAAGCTTTTCTTCTAACTCCTGAATCTCATTTAAAGTACTTTGGTATAATGGTGTAGATTGCGCGCCAACCTGTTCTAGTGACTTTTTTTTGTTGATGAGATCTTCTAATCGGCTTTCAATATATTCTGTATCTTTTTCAAATTTATCAATACGAAGAATTTCATATTCTAGTTCTTCAGGGGTGGAAATTTCATTTTCCTGCCCTCGCTGCTCCGTTACTCTTTCAACAGAAATTTTTACAGGTTCTTCAATCCGTTTTTCTTCTTTTTCAATATCATCAAAAACTTCTTTAATTTCCTTTTTTGCGTCGGAAGTGTCTATCTTTATTTCAGCTTCAGATTGTCCAGAAATACTTTCTGCCAGTTTTTGGGACTTTGCTTCCAGCTTTTTCCCGTCTTCGTCAAATCCTTTTGTATCAATTCCAGTTCCTATCCTTATACTTCCATCATATTCCATAGTCTCACCACCTTAAAAATAAAAAGGTGCCACAGACGCGCATTACACGCATCCATGACACCATTTAGTCCTTCCCCTATGCCAATTCATAGGGAGCACTGATTTAGTTGTGTATATTGTACCATTGTTTGGGAAGATATTTGTACCAAATTAAAAAAGAAACTGCTGACTGAATATCGACCAACAGTTTCTATGTTTGAAAATATTTAGTTCATGCGGATTTTTAGTCTCTGGCAAGGAATTTGTTGATAAAATACTGTTGTCCTTTGCCAGTGACCTTTGTTGTCTTGCTTACGGTGGTGTGTCCGTCCGCGTGCGTGATTGCGGTTTCCTTAATCTCGAACAAGCCTAACTCCATGCTTTTCTGTGTCGGCATATTGTAGTCAGTGCCTCTTCTGCTGATAAGGTACTTTTGTTCCCTCAACTGTGTGAACAAGCGTTTCTCTCCCGTTTCGTATCCGTTCTGTTTGAGTATTTTCGCCAATTCCCCGACAAGGATTGAAGCCTTGCTTGTTGATACAGCGTCCGCAAAGACTTCTTTCGGTTTCATGCGGCTCACATCTTCCAATAATGCAGCATTACGCTCTTTTTCTTCTTTTAGCTTTGTGGCAAGCTGTATGAGGAAATCGGGGGAAGATAAAGCCTTTTCCAGTGTGTCCGCTGTCATGTATGCGCCATGCTTACGGATAGAAGGAATGATCTCGTCTGCCACCTTTGCTTGAAACCGCTCTGCTGTCTCGTTCCTGGCTTTCATTGCCAAGCGGTAGAAGATGTTTTCGGGGATGAAATCGGGCATTTCTTTTCCATCGCAACTTGTTGCGACGCCCAATTCAGAAAGATATTTCCGAACTGTTCTCCATCTCACGCACTCATTGCCGCTTGCCGCTGTCTCTGTAAATCCCAGCCCTCTCGCCACATTCTCCAGTTTCAGATACGCCGTTCCGTCCTTCTCGTAACAATCCACACCGCTTATGTTTTCAATCTGTAATTCTTTCATGCTTTACCTGCCTTTCTGTAAAATCGCCTTTATCAGAATAGCGAAGAAACGGTTAAGGCTTACCGCTTGTCGTGAGTACTGCACTATCTCCGCTGAAATAATCGTATCATAGAATCGGAAATAATTTGTACCAAGTTATCTCGTACCGATAAAGAATAAAATCATAGCAAGCCATACAGTAATGAAAAACAGCACCATAACCAAATCTCCAAATTCCATCGGCTTACGTTCTCTGCATTCCAGGCGTGACGCTTTTAAGAACTTGTCCTTGTCTTTCTCTGCGCCCTTTATGGTATGGATAACCTCTTTGAATTTGCGTTCGTCTTTCATGCCGCCACACCTCCTTTTTTCATCTCTATAAGAAGCGGCCTACGCTTGTCTGTAAATTTAAACAATTCGTTGATGAAGTTTTGCGTTCCCTTATGTTCTGCGCTTACTGCCATCAGTGCGTATTTACACTTCAAGTATGTATCTGTACTCATTTCCAATAGCACCTGTGTCATTTCAACAACTTCTTTCATGCCTTCGCCCTCTCCTTCCCTATCTTCCAATACTCTCAATCGTCAACTGCTCATACTCCGGCACCTTTACGAAATCCTCTGGCAGCCAGACGCCGAACTGCTCCGACACCATCTTCAAGGCCTCCATAATCTTGTGTGGCGGCGTGTTCTGGCGCACGGCGGCTTTGTCGATTACTTTTAGGTAGCTGGCAAGTTCGCCCAGGGGAACGTCCACGGGGTTCACGTTTGCCGGTTCGGTCTGCTGATTGGGGAGAAATGCGTCTGCAAGGATGTCCTTGGCTTTAAGTTGGTACTGTAAAAGTTTTTCTGCAAGGTCAGGGTGGTCTTGCTCCATGCGCTCTGTTATGGGAATCTTGGCAAGCCAAAGGGGAATAAAATCAATCCGAATCCCCACAGCTTCATTATTCTGGTCAAATACCCCCTCCTGAAATTTCAGGGTACCCTTTTTCAATGTCTTATCGGTCTGCACCTTTGTTACCTGATTGTCTCTCTGCTTATTGCTCATGCCCAATGCCTTGCAGAAATAACTTACCCCTGCCCAGATGTTCCCATCCTTATCCTGCGCCGCCATAATGGTATCGCCCATCAGGTCAACGCCTTTTACTGTTAATCCTTCCATCAAAAAAGACCTCCTTCAAAATTATGCTTGAATAGAGGTTCCCGTAATGATATAATCATATTTATCAGATGGGAAACCTCTGGTGTTGGAAATAGGGATTGCATTCGTTGGTAGCGGCGGCAATCTCTATTTTTTATCCAATTTCTGTTTTATTAGACCGATTCCTTTCATTATGGTATCTGTCCTTGAAAGATTTAGCTTTTCAGAGCAATACTCAATATCTGCTTTTTCCTTTTCTGTCAGCCTTATATTCAATTTTTCCTTTCTGGACTGTTCCTGTAAAGGTGGTCTGCCTGTTCGTGGACTCATATTCTCACCTCACTTTTATGTCCTCGCATAATTCATTTTAAATTATGGGCGTGCATATGTCAATACCTAAAATTAAAAAAGGTGATGAATTTCTTCACCACCCTTTTAATCTTATTTCAAATCATCTGGATTTGCGTCATAGATAATCTGCTTTGCTTCAATTTCCGACCGCTCAACCGTGCACAGTTGATTCCACTGTTCTTCTGAACCGCCATAATATATTTTCTCAACATCATGGAAATACCACCAAAAAGAATCACTTCCAATATCCTGTAATGTTGATGGAAGATACAGGAACTCCACACCGCAACTGTTAAATTCACTCCTTGAAACACTATGAACGCCTTCTGGAATTATCACGCTTGTTACACTGTCCGAAGTAAATACTCCGTCTAAAGAGACAACATTATAAGTATTGCCGTCAATTTCATATGAAGAATTTATCCTGACTTTCTTTTCTTTAGAATCAAAATCTGTCAGATAAATTTCATTTCCGTCAATATAATACTCAAAATCATCAATCGGTGTATATCCATCAAGCCAAACCGATATAGGTTTCTGACTCTCAGTTTCATTTTCGATTTGATTCCTTTCGATTTGATTCCTTTCGATTTTAGGTGAGGACATGGTTCCTATTGAATAGAATATTAAAACAACTGTCAGCACAGCCCTTACAGTTTTATTCAATGGCTTTTTAGCTATCCACAAAAGAAAAACACCTATATACGGCATAAAAAGGCATGTCAGCACAACAAACCAAGTGGTTTTCCAAAATGGAATTTTAGGTTGCGTAAATACATTTACTGTGTCGTTCCCCCTAACTGTTTCATTAAATTGTTTTTCACTTCCACTATTTCCAAACTCTTTTCCACAATAAGTACACTTTCCATTTTCAACTGGTGCCCCACACGAATCACATTTCATTATTAAATCCTCCCTAAATTCCTAAAATCTGTTTTTTAGCTTCTTTAAATTCTTCTTCAGTAATTATCCCCTCGTCAAGCAATTTTTTATATTCACGAAGTTTATCAACATTTTTATTGTTGCTATTATTCATATTACTCGCAACGGTTTGTGATATATGACCGCCAAAAGCAAAGCCAGCCCCAAGTCCTGCAAGGCCACCCTTTTGTTTTGAAGCGTCCCTCATTGCTCTTGCTGTTTGGTATCTCATAAAGTTATCCATATTTTTAGAAGCCATACCAATCCCAGATTGTTCATCAATTAACTTTTCTACTTCTTCTGGAAGAGATATATTTTCTATAACAGTTTCGGAAATAATAAGACCAAGTTTACCTGCTTTACTGTTTACATATTCACAGACCAACTCAGCAAGATTTCTATAATTCATAGCCAAATCTAATATTGAAACTCCGCTCTGCGCTATAGCTTCTGCCACGGATTCAGAAATAAATGATTTTAGAAATTCCAATATGTCATATGTCATATTCAATTTTCTCGCACCAAACACTTCATTCATGAATACTTCTACATTATCTACTCTGAATGAATATGTTCCAAAAGCCGTAATTCGTGCCATACCAAAATCATCATCTCTCATTAATATCGGATTCTTTGTCCCCCACCTATTTCCTATAAATTGTGTAGTGTTGATAAAATATAGGTCTGACTTTATTGGAGAATTAAACAAACTTGTTACTGCCCTTAAGCTAGACAAAACAGGAAGATTGCCTGTATTCAGCTTATAATTCCCAGGAAGGAATATATCTGCAATTTCCCCCCTATGAACAAATACAGCCGCTTGTCCATTCCTTACTATTAGATTTGCTCCTTGCTTTATTTCGTCTCCTTGTCTCGTAAATTTGTAAACTAGCAATTTGTTCAACTCATCAACGTGTTCTATCACATCTATAAATTGACCTTTTATGAAATCAGCTAATCCCATACTCCCCTACCTCCTAAAATCCTACAATTTATCACATTATACCAAAGAATAGCACAAAAAGGAATACAAAATCACACATTTAGTTCATTCCCCCATAAAACGCTATATTTTCGGCCAAAAACGTGTTATAATCTGGTACAATCTTTTTGCGCTGGTGTAGTATACTTAAAGAAAATGATTGGGGGACACATAAATGGAAAAAGAAAAGATGATGCAGATTTATGAGGCTATGGCGGATAAGGCATTGGAGAGAATCGGAGGTGCCGGAATAGATGATTATACGCTTGAACTGGTTCGCACAACTCAGTCTCTGTATGAAACCATAAATCATGCGAACCATCCTGTGATTGCTACCGCGTCAATGCTTGATGTTTCTGGTGAGTAATTCAACTTTTTTCTCTATTTCTAAGGTATGTAAGGCATTTGTGGTTATTGAACAAACCAGATTCCCGCCTTCCCTTAGACACAGGGCGCATTTGTCAGTGCATTCAACCTTGTTTGTTGCGCTACTCATTAAAGGGCATATAGCCATTATGCAAAATCCCCTTTCTTCTGTACTCGGTGCGGCAACACCTGTATAGAGAGTATAGCATAGAATGACGAAAAACAGCAGAGAGAATTTCACCCCTCTGCTGTTTCTTTTGTTTATGAATGACATTCCCTATCACTCCGATACATTGATACCTACAACATACCATATTCTGACAGGAAATGCTATGGGAAAGAAAAAAGCAGAAGATTATCTCTCCCGCTTCATGCTGCTATTCTTTCAACCAGCTTATTCAATATAAAATCTTTAATCTCATCATATCCCCATCCATATTCCACAAGACTACTTACAAGCATTTCCGCCTTCTGCACCTGCTGTAGTTCCTCCGTGCTGAAGCATTCCCGAAGTTCATCTTTTTTGGAAATTCCGTAGTCCTCCCTCAGGCGCTTCGCGTCCTTTCCGAATATAGATTTATAAATTAGATTGGTGTATGTGGAATACGCATGTCCGTGCATCCGATCATTTTCGTTAGACTGCTGCAATGCCTTTGTTAGGGCCTGCCGAACAGCAATTCCTTTTGCTCGCTCCAATTCTGTTTTATGCTTCTGTTCGGCCAGTCTTACAAGAGCCTGTTCACAGCCTATGAAGTAGTTTCTTGCCTGTTCGCCGCGCTCATTCTTCTGCTGCATGGAAAGTTTCTTTGCGAATGAAGCAGAAAGTTTATAATCTGTCGTGTTCCCTCTACCTGTTAAACTCCCCTTGGGACGGGAGTTTATTTTGTAATCTTCATCTTCCGTTGCAAACTCGTTTTCTAAGATGTTCTTCTTGCACCAATCCGAATAATGCTGTGGGGATAATTCCAACCATTTATACAGCTTCTTTGCTGTTGTGAATCCGTCCTCATCAATCTGTAACGCAACTTCGATAGGTGTTTGGTTTGTAACATTAATAACTTCTTCTGACATATGCCATTCCTCCTTTGATGGTTTTTATATAAATATTTTACCAAAGAAGAAATAACCATTTGTACCAAATTAAATTCGACAAAATTTTCAGAATGATACAAATTATTTTTGAATGTATGATATAATAGTTTATTTTGCATTATAGCATAATTAGAAGAAATGGAAAGAAAAAGGCACAGCCTTAAGCCATGCCCGAAATTATTCAAACTTTTCTATAAGCTCTATTTCGTCCTTTTCACACAAAACCAAATCTTTTGGCAGTTCCCCTACTTTATATTCATCATCAACTTCCACTGTATAATGCGGCTCAATTTTTCCACCATCATCATAAATATCTACGATATTTCCCAGAAGTCCACTTGATTTTATTTTCACTCTGTCATACCAATCAAACATGTTTTTTTCTCCTTTTATCCCTTGGATATGCCGTAATAAATCTAGGTGCCGTACTCCCTTTGTCTATTCTCCATGCCGTCGTCACCATAACTTTCTTTCCTATTCCTAAAGGTATATTAACATCAAAAGATTTATTCCCGAACTTATCTTCATGATAGCTCATGGCTTTGTTATTTTCAAGTCCTTTTCGTATGTCCTGCTCTAATCTTTTGGCATTTTTCATATTATAGCCAATTTCATTAAAAAAAGATGATTTTCCATTGCTTTTAGTTGGATTCAATAAATAGTTTCCTATTTTTCTTTGTGATATAACCGCATTTTTATAATTTGGCAATCTGTTTATAATTCCACTTGATGCCCCTCTTCCACCCATACTCACACTTCCTTCTCAAAACGCTTATGAAACGCCTTAATCTGTACGATATTCCCCTCACATTCCTCTGGCACCTTCCCATAAAAGAGAATAGTTTCTGGCTGCAGCCTGGCAAGCATTTCATCATACCCTGCCACAAACAACTCCTTCTTTGCTCTGCTGTTGGCCGCACCTACTGAAGAAACTGCCACAACGCCACCCACCGGCTCCCCATCAAAGCACCATTCAAAGGAATCCGGCGTGCTCCAGGAAATTGTCGGTATGACATTCACTCCATTCTCCTGGAGATAAGCGCCTATCCAATGCTTGCGATAGTGATTGTATATCTGGATCACTTTGGGGAAGTCTGTGTATGTAGAGAAGTCTGGGGACATAACGTGCGTGAACTGCTGGAACATTTCAAGGTACTTATCTGGGGACTGCCAGACAGAATTAAACTGGTAATCATCCAGAAAGAAATGTACGCCTTTACTGGTCCGGTCCCTTTCACTCCTAGCATAATTGAAGCCTATCCAGTCACATTCTGCATAGTGTGTGGGCTCTATCTGTGGTATGTCATACTCTCCCATGCCATTAAATATGCGCTTCTGTAGATTCTCATAGTTCTTTGTCTGCCGATACACAATTCTTCCTCACAATCTTCTTCTCAACTTCCAGAATCACAATCCCATCCTTATTCTGCTTAACCTCCGCAGTATTGCCCTGTTCTGCAATCCTCCTGACGATCCTGCCTATCTCCTTGTCTGTCATCATATCACCATATGCTTAAATGCTTCTGTTGCCAATCGTTTGCTTTCCCTGATTTTTCTCTGCTCTTCCATCATCCTGTCAAATTCGTCGATGGCTTCTTTCTGGCTGTCCGTGTATTCTACTTCTTTTGACTCTTCAAGGGCATATACCTTTTTCAACTCCGTATATGCCTTTTTCTCCTCTTTTCCCATCTGAGGCGTGATTATCTTTGCCCTGATATCAATGACTCGTGTATAAGCACATTCTGGAAGCGTAGTAAGTAAGCCCATAAATTCCCAAAAATGCAGCTTATCTGTATTCAAATTTATCCCATAATGCTGCCGGAATGCGGCATATATCCGCCACTGGTCTATGTCATAATCTGTCACACGTGTCTTATCACTCTTGTGATTATGGTCATGATTCCAGTCAGTCAGAAACCACACAAGCCCATCTATGGCTGTCTGCATATCTGGAAGCTTCAAAGGATTTCCCATGCTGTCCTCTTGCAGAAACAGAAGAGAGAGGGAAATCCCTATCTGCTCCTGCTGTGTTAACTCTTTGTCTTCAAGGACCTGCATAATCTGAATACCTGTCTGAAAATCTGAATCAATCGGAAATTCCTTGTACTTTATTGGAAGCATGTCTAGCAAGACATTAAACATTAGCTTTGTGCACCCTTTCTGTTCCGATTATACTTGAGATTTATTCTCTCATTACGCTCTCTTGCATACTGATTGAGGAGCGGAGTAATCTGTTCGAAAAAGTCTCCTATCAGCTCAATGCCAGGGGTTTCAATTCCCACAAACACTTTACGGCAACATCCGTCACCAAAAAGTTTATCAAGCTCTGTGCACACATCTTGACAAAACCTGGAATATAGTTCAATGCTGCCAACAATTATATCTGTATCATCATCCAGCTTGTCCTTGTGTCTTTCAGACAATTCCTTTACTCTTTGTTCAATTTCTGCCTGCTTACTCTCAAAGCACTTTATCAATGTGCCAAACCGTTCATAAAAAGATGTGTCACTAATTGGGATACTGATATAATCCCCGTTGTCATTCACTTCAATATTTTTTATTCCGCTGTCTACTCTTAAACTATCCACGTTTAATATCCTTTCCAACTTAATGCCTAATCGCTTAGACTTGCGCTCGGGCCCTTGCGCAGAGTATAGGCCGCTGCTTCTGTGTCTGGCGTCTCTGTAAATATCCACTTACCCTCTTCAATCTTCATTATCCCGTCAACCGCGTCTCCATTTCCGTTTAACTGAATAGATGATGTAAGCGTTTCACCGCCTGCTCCGCCTGTCGATGTTGGCATTGCAACCACAGGCACCTTGATTGCCAGAAATCCATTATCAGACTTGCCTGTTTTATAAAACCTGTAATAATCTGTTTCTGCACCTTTACCTGTTGGGAATTTGCGGAAAGCCTGGTCTATGTATTCCTGAGCTTCATCGGATAAGTGCTCGCGCTCGGGAGTCATAGACAGCGCATAGCCGTTGACTGTGGTTGCCGCTGTTTTCATATTTACATAGGTCGTTTCTGTTGTGTTAGGGGACCAGTCCTCTGTCAGTTCCGTAAATCCGTCGCCAAGCTCCAAAATGTTTGATTCGGTGCCTCCCATCCACTTTCCAAAATCTAGTAGGGACACCATGTTTGTTCTGTCATTTGCCATTTTTTATGCTCCTCTCTTAAAATATTCCATCACTGCATCTGCCGCATAGATTATGCTTTTATCCTGCGTTGTTCCACCTTCATAAGTACCGGATGCCGTAATGTTTGTTATTGTCCTGCCGTCTGTCAGAAGTGGTAAGTCCTTTGTGTTCTCTAACCACCGCATAATCCGCCCGACAAATGCCTGAGAATTGATACGTTGCGGAGAATTTTCGGGAAAACTTCTATATAAGACCGAAAAGTTTACCTCTGCCACAAATCCGCCGGATACATACTTCTTTTTATATCTTCCCCCATTTGCAAATACCGCAAGGGAAACATCAGATCCTAATTCTCCATACTGCGCTGTCACATCTGGGTCGCCCTGTTCACTCGGGTACTTCTTCACCAGCTCCCACAGGGCTTTTTCGATAATGTCATATTCCGTTGCGCTTAACAGTTCGATTTTTGTTTGTTCGGGCATAGGCTACTCAGCCTCCTCATAGGTTTTTTCAAAGATGTCCGGCTTGCAAGGGTACAGTTCACCGTTTACACCCTGTATGATGTAATCTCCAACACTTACATGATGATCGCCCTCTAATGTTTTAACGAATAGCTCGCCCGGCTGTCCGTCTAATTCTCCATAATACATTGTTCCATCTTCATAAGCCTTTGGAGCCCATTCTGGCACGTACTGGCCATCAGAACGAATCAAATCTCCATCATACCGAAATGCTTCAATTATTACAGGCTTCTTTCTATACTTCATTCTCTTATTTCCCTCCAATCTCAAACCTCGGTATCAGCGTGAAAGCGGATTACTCCACGATTTCCCAGTCATCCGCCAAACAGTCACGGATTGACGGAACCCACATAGCATGAGAGTCATCCACGGTGCTAATCTGCAAATACGGCTCGCACTTGAACAAATCACCCTCATTCATGCCCCACGCTTCGGCGGTCTGCTTGTTGCACGGAATTCCCTGCGGATAGCCTTTCTGATAGACCACAGACAGCCCTTTGCCGTTCCATCCCTTACGGGTCATTCTCTTGCCCTGCTTTAACAGCTGTAACGCTTCGCCAAATCTGACGGTATGGATATCAAAATCACTACTGCAACCGCCGACGACATCCACGACTACCCATTCATTGGAAGCAATATTCGCAAGGGTGTAGAAAACATCTTCTGTTTCCCGAATATCCAACACCTTACCATCTTTACAGTGCATTTTTACGGTATCTCCATCTTTCTCCCAATATCCAACCCATGACGGTAACTTTACTTTGTGTCCTGCTTTTAATGCTTCTAATGCGTTTGCAAAATTCATAGTCTTATTTTCCTCCTATTTCAAATCGTGGTATTAAGGTGTACACGTCCACCGTATCAACGCTGTACGCATACCCGTATTTGTTTTTTACATGCTCAAAGAATCCGCCGGGATAGGTATCACTGTCAACCATTCCCTCTAGCAAATCCACATCAATCCCCAAATCAACCTTATTCACAATCACAAAGAAATCTTCGCCCTTATTCAGTGTGAAGTTTTCTTGCATTTCCTCTGTTGTCAGCTTTTGCCATACTTTGGGCGCTTTGTACGTTTTTCCAGACTTTTTAATACTTACGGTGTTAACTTTGATAGTGCAAGTATTTGCGTTTTCCAGGCCGCTTTTTGCAATATTTGCGCCCTCTGTCAGTTCAACTCGCACCTTGTCAAACCGTGTGCCGAAATACTGTTTTGCTTCGTCTGTTTTGCGGACGTATCCGTTGTAGACAATTACTGAATCAATATATCCTATTCCCATACGCCCTCCATTACACATTTCAATCCACAAGGCCCTCACAGACCTCGACAGGCTCAGAACCATAGTGCTATTTAATTTTTTATATCAGAGGTTGGTCTGTTGTTTTTGTATATATAACAACAAATGTTGCTATTGCAGCTCTTAAATCAGCAGTTGTTTCAACTATTAAATTATTTTTGTCAACTAACGAATGATAGCTAATTGTTGAAAGTACATAATACTTACCACTAGAAGTGTTATACATATACCCATCATGAATCCATATGACATCTGCATTTTCAATCCCATGTGGTACTTCTTTTGTTGTCGCATTCGGCAAAGCCCCAAAATTAACCGTCTTTTCATACAATGGTTTTCCATCAACCCAGTTTCCAACCCATCGCTCCTCGTAACTATAAATATGTTCTGTTACTTCCATGAAGTATGTTGGTTCATATTTTATGCAGTAGAGGACTGAGGTGTTAGTGGGGCGAGAAGTGTAATTGGTATAAAATGTTGCATTATCACCATTCCCAATGCTTGTATATCTAGTTGTTTGACTTTCGGGAATATACTTATCTGGATATTGTGGATTAACTTTGGTCCCTCTTTTGGGATATACAATATTGTTATTGGGGTTAATTTGCAGCCAAACATGTTGCGTTGGTTCCTGGTGCCCTCCAATTTCTGCTCCTGCTCCCGTAGCCCTAGCAGCCTCACCTGCCCCTCTGAGAAACTCTCCCCGTAAATCAGGTACTGCGAAGGTGTCCACCCCATCACCACCAAAATAGTTAACTGAACCAAAGTCATCAATAAAATGCTGCGCCAGGTATGGGTAATCCGCAATATTGTATTCCATTCCGTCACAGACTAAATAATGTTTTGGCGCTGTGATTCCCATATAAGAGATGATATGGCCCACTGGAGTGTCCTCTATGCCGGATTGTGTATTCACATATTCTACAGGGTCAATTACTATGGAGCGGTTGATTTCCTCAACAATTAATATATTATAGTCATTTGCGGCTGTTGTAAAAGTAGCCGTTCCATTTAAACCAGCCACTCTAACTTGTATAGTTGTATCCTTTGTTGGTGTAATAACCAAAAATCCACACCCATTATCAGACGAAACAGAATAATTAGAAGTCACTTTACTAAGCATGGACAGATATTTATTTTTTTCTATATCATAAAACCCTGCCGTAATATATCCTGCTGTAGACGATATACGCATACTACATGTGAGTTTATATGTTTTTCCAGCCTTTAACACAACCCCATAATTTTCTAAATCAATCTCAATTCCACTACCACCAACAAATGTATCAAATGGTATTACAGTATCAGTCTTCAAAGCTAAAGAACTAACAAGATTTGTTCGCAAATACGCATAATCCAATTCCGTATTCACATATCTCTGATACTTTTTTATGGTATCAACCTTATTTGATACATTATTAACATCCTCTTGAAGTTTTCCAATATCTTTAGAATTGTCCTGAACAAAAATACCATCTTCCTTTTCAACGATAGCATTTCCTGGGGACTGGGAAATTTCTAACTTTCCACCGCTTTCCACCTCTGAAGCTTCTGCATACTTGATTCCTCTGATAACTAAAGAACCAATTTGGCTACCATATAAATTAAAATACAAAAAATTAAATGAATCATTATCCATAATACGAATGGTGAATTTTCTATTGCCTATTGTTGCAGCATTTCCATTTGTACCAACGTAATCTATTTTTATATCATTACCTACAGCCAAATCCACTGGTACCGTTCTTTCCACCATTAGCGTATCTGGAATATCTCCAAAAAATATTCCTAACCAGATTTCATCAAAATTATCTAGGCTTTTACGAAATGAGTATGTTTCATTTGCGGCAATCGGACCATTAAATATCTCTTCATTAGCTTTGATGGCTATACTGTAACTATTGTCTCCTTTATCACCCTTAGGAAGCACAAAACTAAATTCCGCCGTCTTTTCTTCATCATCCAAAATAACACTTGCAGCCGCTGTTTCTCCCGATGTCACGCTTCCAATAGTTGGTGTGTATGTTGTACCATCATTGCCATCCTCTCCCTGTACACCCTGCGGCCCTTGCTCTCCAGGGTCACCCTTCTCGCCCTTAATGCCTTCTCCATCAGAAAGCCCTGTGACATAAGAATACAGCTCTTCTTCAGCGCCCGTAAATCTATATACTGGGAATGCGCCATTTTCTTTTTCCTTTACCATAAACATCAGGCCAATTTCAGGAAAATCCGCTGCGTTAAAATCTGACAAGGCAGCATACTCTTTGTAAATAAGAAATGGATAACCATCATCACCTTTGGGACCCTGGATTCCTTGGATTCCCTGAATCCCCTGTTCCCCTTGTCGGCCTCTATCGCCCTTCAACCCTTGGACTCCTTGTGCGCCAGTTGGGCCATTATCTCCCTTCTGGCCTTTCAAATTAGGCGTTTTAAATGTTCCGTTTTTATTAGTGATATCCAGCCTATATTCGGTGTTGGAATTATTCTGGCTTTCTGTTATTGTAGGGCTGAAACCATCTTCTCCCTGTATAGCTCCAGCTCCAAGCAATGATTCTTTTGTGTATTTTTTGCTTAATACATATGCCTGCTGCGCGTCCATTTTTTATCTCCTACAATTCGTACCATGTTTTTGTTGTTGATTCGTAATTAAGCAACTGGCCCGTATCTACGCAAAAAGCGCTGCTGCCCGTCATTAAGTCGCTATATTTTGGTAATTTCTCAATATCTTTTGACAAGCCATTATAATTACGGACCTTGTCGCTTCCTGGCATTGCAACAAAGCTCCCCAGGTCTGGCACTTCATCTCCAGGGCTGTACCAATGACCATCAAAGTATATTAGATTTTCAGCTCTCATTTTTGCCCTTCCTCCGGTGGATTTGGATTGCTTTCTGGCGGCCTGCTTACCGGTGCATTTCTAACAGGGTAGGGGAGTCCACGATACAAAAGAGGTACTCCATTGGAATCCAAAATTAAAGAAAAATATTCTTTTACCGTATCATTGTACAGTTTTTCTTGTGCCGCCTTGTCCGACAAAACAGCGTCAATCAATGTGCTGCCGCCTTCTGCCTTTGCTGTGTAAGATATGGATTCGCTGCCGGAGGAAACGGAAGACACCACTTTCCCCCTGAGTGCGCCTGATTCGTCAGTGATGTAACCCTGTCCCTCTGATACCCGCTTATTCGCCGCTTCAATCTGTCCGGCAAGCTCAATCAGCTTGCAGACGCACCGCTTCACAGCTTCAACATCGTACTCATTGGTGGGGAAAGCGAATTTCAGCTTATTCAGCGTGAGGGTATCCACCCGTCGGCAAGCCTCCCATGACAGCCGGTTAAAGTCGGTTTCCGGCATGAAATCCTCACTGTATATGCTTTTGTAGTATTCATAGGTTACGTATCCCATGCCGGCGTCCTCCTTAAATCTCTTTCTTTCTACGGCTAAAGCAGAAGCATTTGCTGAAAAGGTTTAATTGCAACCATGATTCTGCATAGCGCTTTCCGTTTTCTCCATACTTAGTCATGTAATGATGTAACATGCCAATTCCTCCTTACTCTGTCAATGGTGCTTCATTGCCTTTTCTGCCTCTCTTACCCTCGCCTTTCAGCACGGCAAGTTCCGCTTCCAGTTCAGCAATACGCTTGTTGGCGACTTCCAGTTCATTCTTGACCGCTCTCTCAGACTTCACGCCATGCTCCAATACAGAGCCGTTCTCGTCAATTACACTATATCCCTTTTTGAGGTATTCTTCTTTGTTTGCTGGGGAAATCAAAGTTTCCTGATTCCCTCTAAGTACTCTAAGCATATTTCCTACTGCCATCGCTACCTCCTTATGCTCCAGCTCCATCTTCAACCACAAATTGCAATCCAGCGATACGTTTATTCAGGATAAATACATCACCATAGGATTCCTCGTAGTATAGCCATTTACCCTTGCTCTTTGCGGATGGCGGCTCCAGTCCAACAAAATCATACTTTTCGGGTGTAATAACGCAGGACGGATGGACAAGGAACATCTGAATCTGCTTTGCACTTGCTCCTACCTTTGAGCCAACAGTAAAGTCATAGGCTGTCTTCATATGCTTTGCAGGAACCTTTTCAATCTGTACACCGTCAAGATTTGCGACAATGCGGTTGATTTCCTCGTCATTCTGGCCGTTTACCATGATATTCCTTGCAATTTTCTCCGCAGACTTCAGAATTTTGGAAACCTTTGGCGTAACATACAGAAGCCGCCCTGTTGCTGGAACATCGTCTTCGTCCATATTCATCATCAATGTATCGAAAACTTCAAGGGCATTGGAAACTGTAATTTCCGTAATGTTATCTACACCGCCAGCCTCTACCCAGTCAGAGTGCAGCTTGGACACAGTATAATCATCCATTTCTGGGAATTTCTGCTGTTCATTGAATGTTCTGGTGATATTGGTGATAGACGCTACCTGATTGGTTTCATCAATGTCCATCGGATGAACCAACGTAGACCATTCACGATGAAATGTCAACGTTTTGTCCTCCCAGTCATTCTCAAAGTTCCGCGAAAATCCAGTGATTTCATCCCTGCTGGCATTTGTCCGGCCAGTGGTGGAAAGAATCGGGATATGAATTGTCTTTGCGTTTAAAAATGTATAGCGGCTGTCATTCTCTGTACTTCTAAGCGCAGCAAAATGAAGCTGCTGTGGATATGCGTTCGCTAATGCCTGCGAATATCCTTCTGCATAATTTAATGGCTCTGCCATCGTCAATCTCCTTTCTTAACTTCCCTTATCGGGGTGAATCCAAAATTGAAAGTGGGCTTGTTATTGCCTCCTGCAGGTTTTCCGGTCGTGGGAGCCGTGAACTGGCCTTTTGGCGCGCTTCCGGCGGCTTTCTGCCTGACTTCTTCCTCCGCAGCCTTATCTGCAGCTGCCTTCTTCTCGTCCTCTGTCTGGTAGAAATGGTCTTTCTCATTCTCCTTTGCCAGAAAGTCAGACAGTCCCATAAATGCACCGTCCTTCCATTTCAAGCCGTCCTCACTCATAATATCAGCCATGAGGGATTTCCTGGTGCGGTCAGAAGAAATGCCCAGCTTCTCAAACTCTGCATTGAGATAATCTCTCTGATCTCGTTGAAGAATCTGCTTACTTGCTGTTTCCTGCGCTTCTTTTGCCACCTGCTTGTACTTCTCAATCTCCGCTGCCTGCTTGTCTGGGTCAATGTCTTCAAATTTCTCTAGGGTTTCATTTGCCGTATCAAGTTGCTCTTTGTAAGTATCCCTGTCTGACTCTGCCGCCTCCAGCTTCTTAGCCTGCTTGTCATAATCTGACTTGGTACGATAGTTTTCCGTAACACCCTTATTGACCGCCGCTTTCTGCTCGTCCGTAACCTCGATTCCTGCTTCTTTCAAAATCTGTTCAATATTCTTCATGTGTCGTTATCCTCCTAACGCATTTTTTAACCGCCCGTCAGCGGTATGGATTTAGGCAAATAAACCTTTGCCGGGGTAATCGGAATTGGTGGAATCGAACCACCGACCGCCTGTGTATAAGACAGGTGCTCTACCAACTGCGCTAAATTCCGGGGAGGGTGCGCCTACCCACAAAGGGAAGACGCTAGGATAGGGAAATGTTCTGCACTTTTCATGCAGAAATGCACCCGTGCGGAATCGAACCGCCTTTACAGCTCCATTACTGATGGATACACCTCCATTTGGGAGGATTGGGATTTATCAAAAATTAGATAATGTCATTTCAATCCACTCCCGTTTATGGGAGACTGTTAAAAATAAAAATGCCAGCAAACACGATTTCTCGTATTTACTGGCTCTTGCGTCAATGCGTCTTGGCTCTAAATTATCTACATCTTATCTTTTTACCTGAAAAGAAGTTTCTTAACGGTCTCTTTCCTATCTCTTTTGCCTGTTCTTCGCTTTCCCATGGTGCCATAATTTTATATGGACAGTTTTTACAGCTTTTACATTCATAATGGCGTTTTTCCATCATAGAAACATATTTTAACGGCTTTCCTATTGCCATACAAGTTTTCAATTCTATCATATTGCCCTCTTGGCTTTCATATCCTTAATATCCACTACAACCTCATTCTTGCACAACCGACACAAAATAGGCAGGTTTTTCGCCTCCGTGTCCGGCCTGATTTTCGTGCGGGTTTTTCCTCCGCATATGGGGCAGAGTACCCATTGGTATTGTGTCATGGCTATTCTCCTAATCAATCAAATCTTTGTCAATAATTTGGAAATTCGCCCTATGTATATACAATGCCTTTCCGTCAATCATCAGCTTTGTTGTCTTTGGTAAGTCGTTTCTGACTTTCCAATACACATCATCACCGCTATACGCACAAATCGGCACTCCTAACTGGCTTTGAATAACTACAACTTGTCCTTTTCCAAAGAAATTCTTGTAATCGTTCACAATTCCAGAAACGATTGTGTTCTCAGAAAAATTACCGTTTGAACTGCTTTCAATGTCGCTTAACTGAAATTCTGCGTCCGGCTTCAATCCGCTTTCTTCAAAGATAATCGTATCTCCGCAACTCTGTATCTGCTTTCCGTCAATATTGATTGTAACAACGGAAGATAAGCTGTATGCTGTTTCTGTAGTGCCATCAGAGGAATTTATATCTGCCTCTTTTACCACATTTCCGGTCATTCCTACTTTTATTCCACTTGCGGTCAAAAACTTCTCTCCGTAGTTGTCGTAAAACTGACACTCAAAAGAGTTTCCGACAAGCTGACCTTTAATGTCATTTACTCCACTTTCCCAACCGGCAATATCGCAACCAGTCAGAGAAAACAATAAAACTGTCACTAAAATTACACTTAAAATTCTTTTCTTCACTTTCCCTATCCTCCTGATTTCTATTTATAAAAAGCATTGATACCGCAGAAAACGCTTCTCATTTGTTCCTGTCTTTGATTATATTCAGTACCTACATATCGGTCTTACCTTATGTCGCGCCCATTTCCTAATGCCTTTTATGCTTATATTGTACCGCAGTTTGGCGGGGTAGTTATACCAAGTTAATCCAATTTTCTGCCGCACATAGGGCAATAATTTATTTTTATATCTTTTTCAATATACAACGGCTTGACATATGTGTTGTCAATGCAAGCCTCTATTGAAAGAGTTTTGTTTTCAGAGCAAATATAACATCCTATTCCAGTAAGCGCTTCACTATTCTTGCTTAGCGTGCGTTCGCTCAAAAACACATCGTTATTATCATTACAATGTTCACACATTCCCATATCCTCCATTTTGCGGTTTCCGACAGGGTAAAACTCCCCTATCAGAGTTATTTAATGGACAGGTGCGGATTTGAACCGCACACCCACAAACTGTTACGTCCTGTGTATGCCCTCTACATCAATCTGTCCTTTGTCCATTTTCTGTCTGCAAGGACTGTGCAGGGGAATTTTTTCAACCAAATACATCATATCATAGCTTTCAAAATTATTTGTACCAACTTAAAGCAAAAGAGCGACATCACTGCCGCCCCTCTGCAATATTACATCTCCGCAATTTCTCTCGCGTACTTTTTCACGATTTCCCTTTCTTCCCGGCAGTCAGCGTCGCGACAGATCTGCTTTACCATAGACGATACGCCGCACATGAAGTCCTCTAATGCGTCAAGCATACGCCCCTTACTGCCCTCGTCCCGGCTGTTGGAATACTCCCTTTTGCGGTTCCGATACTCGTCCATGTCGGTATCATCACCAGACAGGCGAGAGTAATTCGGTCGGTGGACATATCTGCCTGTAGTTGCACTTCTGCCCCGGCGGTAAGAATTGCCGTTGTCGTAGTCGTTGGAGTAGTTCCCCTCTCGGCTGTAATCGCCGTTACGGGAATACCCGCCACGCTCCCGGCTGTAATCCTCCATATCCCGGCTATAACCGTCCCTGGAATACTCGCCCCCGTCCTGCATCATCTCAATTTTATCCACGCCCTTCATGATTTCCACCAGCTTGTAGGCATTGTCAAGGTTGGAAGAAGTCAAGCCTTTTTCCTCAATCGCTTTTAACTCTTTTTCTGCGTTTTCTCTCAATTTATGCATAACTTAACCCTCCCTTACTGCAATCAGGTTAGCGTTCTGCACCTGAATAGCCTGTGTGGACGTGTTCTCGACTGCCACGGTTGCACAGCACCCTCTCGGCACGTCTATGTACGCCTGTGCGGACACGTTGAAAAAGTTCTCCACAGCCGCCGGAGTTACAATCATTCGGGTAGACTGCAAAGGTTCTCCGTCAACTGCAATCGCTACGGAGATAGCTTCTACCGTGCCGCCTGTCGGAATCTGGATATTTCCCGAAAAGCTGACAAGGAATCTCGCCTTGCAGTTATTGGTAAGTCCTCTCAATTTTACAATGCCGCTCCCCTCCCTGTGCTGAATGCAGTTTGAACCACACACGGGGGTTTCGGTTAATACAACATTCTGCCCTGCGTCTACGGTCTGCAAGGCAATTCCAGTATATTCTGCCATGTTATTTTCCTCCAAATAAAGAAACTACCAACCTCCTATTGGCTGGTAGTTTCTGCACTCCATATTTATTTTTCATAATAACTGCATTTTGGATATGTGCAATTTCCGCTAGAAGAACAACCGTTTTTGCAAATCATTTCCGATGAACAATGTACACATTGCCTACATTCTAGTTTCCATATTCGCTTTAAAAGTTTCGGTATGTAGTCGGGCGGTTTCCGTCTGTCTTGCTCCCATTCTTGGACTGTGCGAAATGGGATTCCAAAGTATTTAGAAAATTCTTTCTGAGACATTTTGCACATTTGACGAATTTCTTTAATTCCCATGCTATTCTCCTTTTTCTTCAAATGATAGCATATGCAAAAAGGAGCTAGCTTCGGATTCTCCTTTTTCAAAAGCTAATTCTGAAAGAGAAGAGAGAATTTCAGACAAATCTGTGCTACTTAAATTGTAATCATTTTTGATAATTTCAAGAATACTCATTTTAATACCTCCACATATGTGTTTTGTTATATTTATTATACGTCATTGACGTATATATGTCAAGAGGTTTTTGCAAAAGTTTTTATGAAATGTACAAATTACCAGCCAATATTCAGTTATCAATGTCCAATTAATCGCAAAAGGACAGAATCCATGTTCTGCCCTCCCACGTTGTAATAACGGCTCATGCCGAACATTTCCGATGTTTCACGGAAAAGATACTTTTCTTTTCAGTTTTTAGCAGTTGCCGCAACCGCCGCAGCCATTATTCCAACCGCCGCCGTTAAACTGTCCGCAGCAGTTTGTCGGGAAAGTTACCTGTGCCGGGGGCTGTACGACATATGCCGGTATAGGGCAGTCGTTGCCGGTTCTGCGGATAATCTGTGCCGTATTAGCGTCCATTGCCGCCATAAGGGTAGCGTTCTGGTTTGCCTGTGAAGCTGCCAGTTTAAGCGTCTGATTCTCTGCCTGTAAGTCAGAAATCTTCTCCTGGCATAAGTAGTCAAGGATTGCCCTTGTGCCTGCATTCTGACTGTCGATGATGTCGCGCGTGTTTACGTTCATGGTGTTCTGCAAATCGCAGGTATTTTTCGCCATGTTGTAATTTACGCCGTCGATCGCTCTCTGCGTCTGGCAGCAACAATCGGAAATCTGGCTGGAAAGATTACAGAATCCACGTTCAACACCGTTGAATCCCTGCATCATGCCCATCTGCGTACTGTTAAATCCGCTGTTTACGGCGTTTGTGAGTGCATAGGTGCTGTCACAGATGCCCTGCTGAATGGCGTTGATTCCGCTCTGCAAATTGTTAAGAGCGAATCCCTCGTTAATATCCGCACGGGTTAAAGCTCCCTGTAATCCTGCGGCATTTCCGCCGAAGCCTCCGCCCCAGCCGCCAAAACCGCCCCAGCCAAACATTCCAAAGATTAAGAAAAGGATAATCCATGCTCCCCAATCTCCGCCGAAGCCGCCGTTGTTGTTATTACAGCCAGAAGGCTCTACATTCATAGTAATTGGTACTCCTGATTCCATCATGTTTTTACTCCTTGTGATATATTTACAAAATCATGGCCATTGATTTGTATGCTATTTAAAAAATCCTTTGAACATGCCTTGCATCTGCTGGGCTTGCTGTTGCACTTGGTTAAGCTGCTGCTGGCTTACCTTCCCGGATTGAAGCAGCTTATTTATTTCTTCCTGTGGGTTTTTGCCTTTCATCTGCTGCATGAACTGTTGGAACTGCTGCATCATATTTCCGCCGTTTTGACTGCCCATTGCTCCAAAAACTGGACTACTCATTAGCATTCCCTCCCTTATTTCTTGGCTTGCTTGTTCCTGCCGCCGTTCTCTTGACATCGTCGCCAGTTGGAGTATTGGCAGGAAAGTTATTCAGCTTGTCTAAAATCTCCATGTATTTGCCCTGTAAATCGCCATATTCCGCTCTCGTGACATATTGTCTATCTAAATCTATTTGAGCCGAATTTGGGGCTTGTAGCGCATTCTGCGGCATACTCTGATTTCGTTCTGTGTAATCAAATACCCGAAGTGGCAACGGGATCCCCGAAGCATCCGCAGATTTGATATAAAACACTGGATTCTCGCTGTCCATCAACAATACAGACTGCCCAGCTCCTACCATCCAGCTTTTGGCTGCTGATTCTCCCTGGACGTAAATCAATGATTGGTTTGATTGTGCTGGCTGCTGCATTGGCTGATTCATTTGATACTGCTGCGCCTGCAACTGCGCCAATCTGTCCATAGGTGGCTGCACCTGTTGTTGGTATGGGTTAAAATAATTTGGATTCATAAAAGGTTGTGCCATATGAACACCCTCCGATTTCTTTCTATGGGTAAATTTTCGCATAAAAATAAGGCAGGTACAATTTCATGTATCTGCCTAAATTCTTTCAAAAACCTATCAAAAAACTTTCTGTTTTCTTGACGGAGTGTAAAGAGCTTCTTCCACACTCCAACCTCTATCTATTCTCCAAGCGATAGTTTGTGCATTTAATCCAGTGATTCTTGCCCATTCATTAAGTATATACTTTTCTCCATTACATTCTATAACTCTATTATTTCTCTTGTTTGATTGCTGTTCAAGATTTGTTACCCATCTGCAATTATCAGGTGAATAATCCCCATCGACATCTTTTCTGTCAAGCGTAAGAATTTCATCATACCCATTATCCATAGACCATTCGTAAAAAGAAACAAAATTATCTATCCATTCATCACAAACTTTTATTCCACGTCCTCCATAATCTTCATATCTTTGATTATTTGGATTATTACACCGTTGCAACATGCTCTGCCACTCGTGGAATATCCTTGTGTTCGTCATTCCGTGCGTTCCGGTTTTTCTCTTTAATCCCCTAGAATAACAGCCACAGCTTGTCGTTCTACCGCTTTTCAAATTTGCGGCCGGTATTTCTTTTTCATTTCCACAATCGCATTTACAAAGCCAAACTGCCCTACCGTGCTTATTGTTCGCAACTCTTGATAATACCGTTACTTTCCCGAATCTTTGTCCGGTTAAATCTTCTGCTTTCCACATATTGTATCACTGCCTTTCTGTAATACGCCTTGAATGTAATGGGGAAACACAGCAAGGCTTTTCTGTGCTTTCGGTGGCCAAACCTATCCCCAAATAAATTATACCACAAAAAGAAAGAGAGTGGAATATCCACCCTCTAAATAATTCTCAATATCTTTTTCTTCATGCTCTTGTTTACCCGGTTCACCGTTGATATACTGCAATTCATATACTCTGCACATTCTTCAAGGGAATATTCTTTGTTCCTAAGGCTGAACAATTGTTCTTCCCTCGGTGTCATATTTGCATTTTCTTTGATAAAGTCAATTTCTGATTTTACAAAATCGGGTATTCTCAACATAGCACCTACTTCTTTTTAATTCTGACCTTTCGTTTCTGTCCTTTTTTCTGATTCTTCTTTCTGTGGACTGCTACCTTCGCCATAATTATTCACGTCTCCATCATTTCCGATATATCCAGCATTGCCGCCGTCACCGCTATCAACGACAACGGTTTCAAATTGCGACCACTGGTATATATGATATATATTTGTTCCTGCCAGAAGAATAATCAGAATCACTATGAGAATCCACTGCTTTCTAATGGTGTTCTGTAATTCCCCCAGAAGTTCCATAGCAATTCCTTTATCTTCTTTTTCCTTCACATTATCCCTATTTTCCATTCCCAAACCTCCGCTCTGTATTTCCCTCATTATACCAATTTTAGGGAGGGGTTGCAATCAGTAATTCTTGTATGCATTTTTAAGCCACTCCACATTCTTCTCAGAAAACCTCTGTATCTCAAAACTCCCTCCTGTATCTTCGTGTGCCAATGAAAGACCATGTTTATGGTATACTGAAACAATATCGTTTATGAATTCCTGCATTTCTTTTGGCATTTCAACATGTTTCCCTTTGTCTGCATCCCAAATTTTCATTAAATCTATCCCCTCTCCCAAAAATAAATCACGCTCTTCCCGGACGAATCCCAAGTGTCGTAAAACCGCCCGTCCACCACCGTCACAACATGCCCGTCAAGCCCCAAAACATATGTGCCATGTGGGAAGTTACAGCAGAATTTGTAAACGTCCATAGGGTAATCAGGCTCATACCGCGCATATCCGTTATCTGCCAGGTATTCTCCCCAGACCTTATTTGCTGACAAAACGTCCTTTTGTCTGTATGCAATCTGCACAAGGTCGTCAAAGACTTCATTCCATGTGCGCCCCGTAGCCTTGCAACACGCACGAATGGCGCAGTCGCCGACACGCCTGTCTTTTGGGTTCGGGTTGTATTCAATCCATCTATCCATAATACTCAACCTCTTTTATACCCAAAATTTCTATCTGCTCCAATTTGGCATTATGCCTTTGCAGAAACTTCCAAGTTGCGTCAGCTTCGCACTTTGCACAGACAACTGTTTCATGGACTTCATGCGGAATATGGACATTTCTTTCCCATTTTATGAGATATGCTTTTTTCTTACTAAACAATCCAAACATTATTTTACTCCCATCTATCCATGATACGCCTCCAAAGGTTCTCGCCATGCGGTCACATATTTGTCCATATTCTGTCCGCAGTTCCACCAATGCCCTCTACCAAACTTATAATGACGAACATCTGTCACTTTATCGCTCTTGAAAGTCACTTGGTATTCGTAAAAGTCATTTGTTACCGGATTTATCTTTTCTTCCGGCAACCGCTCACTGCATGGAATCCAGCCGCCGATTTTGGGTTGTTTTTTAATTTCCTTGACAACATCCGTTATAAACATATTCGCCAATGTATCAACTCCGGCTAGTTGTTTAAACCGTTTAATCAATTTCTTTTCATCAATCATCTTCCCTACCTCCTACCACAATTTTACAACAGATTTGGGCGGGGGTTGTGCCAATTATTCAATTATTCGTTTTATAACTTTTCCTATCATTTCGCTTATCCATTCTCTAATTGGATAAAAAATATTTCCTATAACTTCTACTACTTGTCCCCATGTAAAAGCGATTAAATCAGCCAACATAAGAGCAAAAATAGATAGAGCCAAGCAAAACACCACGATAAAAACAACGCTAACTAAGCCTAAAAACAAATAATACATTATTTTTTCTCCTTATCCTTAATAAGAATATTATACACTATTCATGCTCTTTTTTGTACCTTTTCGCACCTGCATTACTCCGCTTTGCCTGCTCCCTGCCGAAATCAGCTACCTTTATGCGGTCATACTGCGGCTGCAAATCGTTGGCTTTGCAAAAATCATTGTACGCCTTGTTTTTCTGCGTCAGTTGATACGCCATGTGGTCATATTCTTGTTGCAGCTTATCAATATCCATATCCTCACGAGGATTATTAATCTGCTCTTGCTTTTCAATCAGTTTGCGTTTCCATGACCGAAGGCTCCGTTCCATAGCACGCTGTTTCTGTTGGAGTTCATACCGCTTTTTGTTTTCCTCGCTGTCTATTTTCAGATTACCATTTTCGTCCACATAGGGATTGCGCAGGCGCTTATCCCAAGGCTTGTGTGAATGCCTACAATTATATCCATGAAGCGACAGCGGATTTGTGACAGTTCCTTGTCCTGTTTTCGGGTCTATCCTATATCCAGTAGATTCAAGCATATTAGGATATCCTGGTTCACTTCCAGTAATCTTATATACTTTACCCTGCCACGATGAATGGTCTGCTATTGGTGGCTGTCCTTTCTGTGCTACTCTCGCCCCCAAATGCGCCGATACAAGGACATATTCAGCACCAGCCTCAACTATGTACTGGTTCGTCACTTGCGCCGCCGTCTGATTCATTGATGTGACAACACACAATCTAACCGCCGCTTCCAGTGTCCGGCGTGCGCCGCTCGGATAGTCCACATATATCCCCCGTCCGGCGTATCTATCAAGAATATCACAAACCGCCGCAGAATAGCTTTGCACTCCTGCCGCTACTCGCAAATCAGCCTCATCAAGCATATTGATAAGGTCCATTTGCGATTGCTTCATAGTTGTTCGCGTGAGGTTCGTCAATTCCCCAAGGCTTTTCTTATATTCTGCGTCCATAACACGGATTACAGCGGCGTTTTGAAGTGGATTGGATACTTCTATACCTAACTGCCCTAAAGTCGCTCTATCGTCCTCCCATGAGGTCAGAACAGCGTTTTGCAAAAGGGAACGTAACTCTTTCTGTGTCAGCCCTGTCAACTTCCGCAATTTCCGCTCAATCGCCGCTTGGCTCTCGCTCATCTGCTTTAGTTTCCATATAAGGCGGTCGGCGGTTGCGGTCATTTCCCCGGCGGAGAGTAGACGGTGGGTGATGTCCTTGAGGATAAAGTCCTCTAACTGGCGGTATAATTCAAGTAGGCGGTCTTCTTTGTTGGTGAAGTATTCAGGTGGTAACATATCTTATACACCTATATTTCCTCGAACCGCCTTTTAAGTTCCGACAGTTCTTTGCTGACATAATCATCAATTATTTTGTATAACTCACTACCGCTCTCAATGCTCAAATGAAAAGGTTTGTCAGCGTTCATACTGTGTGCCAATACCGATTTCATGCAAGGCTCACGAAAAGCGTTTTGAAATTCGTCCAACCTTTCTATTTTTTCTGCAAGTTTCTTTCCTTTTCCTAATTGTTCAATAGTCATTCCCCTACTCCTTTCCTGCTGTCCTCTTGACTAAATCTATCAAATTGCTAAGTGGCACATAATAGAACAATCGGGCATTACTTCATCTTCCATGCGCCCCCTGTTCGGGTCTAATTCGTCAAGATAAACTCCGTTAATACACGAATGACCAACTTCACGCTCTAACTTCGCCATGCAGTCAAACACCTCTGGAAAATCAACTCTGATTTTGTTCCAATATCCCATACCGCCTTTTACGCAACCGATACAGTTGTTGTTGCTATATCCCAAATCATACATGAGCGGTCTTTCTATTCCAAGATTATCAAGTATTCCGTGTGCATCTGATTTTGATAACATTTTGTCTATCAAAGGAAATTCATGCTCAAATTGCGGCATACTCTCTAACAATCTGTCTGCTCTGTTTCGCTCGTTGAAATCAAATCCCCAAACATATGTAATATCATAATCACTATGCTCATATTCCCATTCTTTACGAACCCTTTTTTTGAGTATCTCCGTACACTTTGCCCCATGAATACCGTTGATAAATCTAAATTGCTTTATGACGTTTTGGGTATTTCCATAATTCGATTTTAATATCTGTATGGGCTTTCCTAATGCCTTTTCGCAATCCTTAATAAATCTCATGCTGTCTGGGTGTTGGTTCTCAATGTCTATATAAATAAATTCGTCAACATTCTCCGCCAAATACCCGGCTATAAATGACGATACTCCGGCACTTATCCAACACACTTTTAACTTCTGCTTCATATTGCATTCCCTCCTTGCAATCTCCCTACTTTGCAATGTGAGGAAACAGTTAGGGATTACTGCTTTCGCCCCGTCGGGCTATCCTCACATTTTAATTTTAATATAGATTGCAGATTCATTTGTACCATTTTAACCTCTGCCGGCAGTCTGTTTGACAAGCCGTACCCATTCGTCCTTGTGCTGCTGCTTTGCCTTTTCAAACCAATGGTCGCCCGTTCCTGCCGTGTGGTATTGAAGCTGTCGCCCTGTCGGGTTCTTCTTTGGCGGAGAGTACCAGCCTGTTATATTGCCCTCTGCATCCTTTATGGGGATATTCGGGCCATATACGATACCCTCATACATATAATGAGCATAGGGCGTATTATACTCAATCTCACCGCCATATATCCCCTGCGGATAGTTCACGCTGTTTCGGAGTGCGCCCTGCCGGAATGGTATCAGAGGGTCGCAATCAGCCACTACCTGCATATTCAACAGCTTTTGCGCTTCTTTCATATTGCGGTCTATCCGCTTCGTGTCGATATTTATATCAACATTCCCTATGCGCTGTCTGATTCTCATAAAATCACGCTCCTATTTTGATAATCCACTAATGCAAAAAGCCAGCGCAAGGACTGCAACAAACGACACGCCATTAAAAATTTCGTTGGCTTTCTCGCTTTTAAATATAACAATATGCCGCATTGTGATGATCGTAAGACATATTACTGCTATGATTCTATACACCACTCCCTATTCCTCCCCAAACAATCCATCTTTCGGCCCATTCTCGCTCTTGGCTTCTGCCGCTACTGCTTTTGCTTCTTCCTCGCTCATTCCCTCGAATTTGACATAATACAGCCACAGAGGGTATTTACCCAGCGTCACATACTGCCAATGCCTTGCCCTGTCCTCCTCCCAGTTGTAAGTTATATCGCCAAAATCATAATTGACTTCATACACTCCAACCGGCGCAAGGCTGTATATATCTGCATACTTATCCAGCGCATAGATCAGTCCATCCGTAGCCGTTTGGAAGCTGTCTCTAATCTGCTTTATGTACTGTATGGTCTCCCGGTCGTCTGCCTCTACCTGTGTGGCGGTAACATGTCCAGTTCTGCCATTCAACACAAATTGCCCTGTACTGTACCCACACTTCACGCCAACAAGGTTAAGAAAGTGGTCTATGCCGCTCAATCTGTCCGCTGTCTGCAATGCAGGATTTACTTCGTGGTATTCGTCCCCCGTGTTGCTGCCGGGAAGAATGCGCGCCCATCTTGGCAATGCTTTCCCGGTCTTATCCACCGCACCGCCGGGAGAGAACCGGATACGCACCGGCCGGCCGGGTTCATCTATCAGCATATCCCCCAGGAATGTAATCTTCTGACTGTCAAATATTTCATCTTCTAACCTTGTCCATGCAATATCAAGGCTCTTTAATTCCTTCTGAGCGTTGGAAAATATGGAAACGCCAAGCGGACTGCTCATATCAATATTGTTTGACAGCGGCATTTTGAAGATAGAGAAAAGCGGCTTTTCTATATTTTCATAAGCCGCATCCTCCTGCAAGTGTGCCCATACCGTTTCTTTGATATTGCACTCCTGCCCTATGCCGTTTACTCCCGTGGATTTGTATGTCTTGTTGGTAATGCGATACAGTCTAACATCATTCTGCATAGGCGCTCGCCATTCTTCAAATCTGTGATACTCTAACCGTGTGTAATACCATTTGCTGTCAGGTTCATGGTGCATATCATGGAAAATGCCGCCGTCAATCTTACCGTCTGTGGCGTGTGTCGGCTTAAAATCCCACGGCATGACGTAATCTATGCCATCGCCGTTCGGCTTTAATATGATATACCCAAAAGCACAGGCTTTCTCGCATTCCTCATTCTTCATTCGGGCAATATAGGATTCCATGAATCCATTTATCCAGTCCGCCCGGGCAGAACCTTCTACCGTGATACCCAGTGCCAGCGTGGTAAGCCTTGCGGTCTCATTACACAGTTTCTTTGCGAAGTTGAATGATTCTATGTCAACATTGCCTTTATCGTCTGGCAGCGCCCAGTCCGGCTTTCCCTGATAGATATTCACCCAATCATTAAGAGCCGCTTTCATAACGTCGCTTTCGATTGTCTCAACTCCGAATTTGTCCTGTGCTTCTTTCTGCCACAAACTGTCCCACCACCTTTTTATTGTTTGAATTATTCCCATTATGCACTATTTCCTCTCCTTAATGCCATAGGCGATATAGCATACCGTGTCGCATCAATCCAATGGTTATTTTTATCGGGATAAGCGTTTATGACTTCCCCGTTTGCATCCACTTCCAACTCGTATTCAATAAACTCTTTATAAAGCCGTGGCGTTCTGCGTGGGTCTATCACATGTCGGCGACACTGCAACCATTCCATTGTATATTTCACGGAGCCGCCCCACTGGCTCATGCGTCCTACCCCTGCCGCCCGTGCCGGAAGTCCTTTATCCCTAAAATCAACCGTACTTTCATTTTCGTCAGCTCCACATATAATTTGGTAATCGTCATAGCCTTTTGCCTTAATCTGCGCCGCCATATCTGCCACACGGATTTTACAGCCGCCCATTTCATCAAGATAATACAGCGTTTCCTTGTTCCTGTTGTACCCAAGTCTGACAAAGGCTTTCGGGTCAGGGTACCAGCCCCAGTCCTGCCCTTGATAGATTCGCTCCATATTGGCGATTTCTTCGTCTGTGATTTCTCGTATCTCAATAAATTCAAATACGGTCGTTCCAAGTCCGACAGGAATACCTAAATACTCATGCTGATAGGCTTTCAGATTAGTTTCTTTCAGGTGTTCCGCATCATCTATGAATTGCTGTCCTAACCAGTCCTTTGGCACTGTCGTATAGTCTGATTTATGCCGCAGTGCATCAGATCGTGGCTCATTAACGTACTGATTCGCCCAGTTTGCATTTGTGATAGGTGGGTTAAAACTCTTAAATACCGCAAACTTACTGCCGCCACGGAGAACCGACTGCTGCACGGTTCGGATTTCTTCAATCCCGGAGAACTCGTCTAATTCCTCAAACCACAAATATTTGAAATATCCATGTGACACCTTTATGGACTTTGTTTTCTTTGCTTTATCCAGCCCACGGAATAATATCTTTTGCCCTGTTGGCTTATAGACGAACGAAAGAGGGCTGACCTTTGCCTCCCACAAGTCCGTTGCCCCCAATGCGTCTATTCCCCATTGTATCTGTTCATATACCGATTCACGAAGCGTAACCGCGTATTTTCGGAATATAACCGCATTGGCTAACGGGTCTTGCATCATGCCTAGCGGTATCTCTACGCCGATAAAAGAAGATTTTGTACTTCCTCTGCCGCCGTAAAGGTCGTAATATGTATGCTTGCCATCCAGTATATCCCAGTGGACAGAATAGAAAGACGGGGCGATTATATCAGTCAGCAGTATTTGGTTTTGGGATGTTGTTGATGATTGTGATTGCTTCTTCTTTTCCCCCATTATCTTCTGGCTTATCCCTCCACGCATCCGGCTTTCTGTTTTTCAGCCAGAATATCTGTGCTGTCACATCCCCTGGCACTTCCTTTTCAAGTTCTACTATGCACCCGTCCTTAGTCAGCTTTTCCTCTTTAACTGTATATCCCAATGCCCGTTTCAGCAAAGCATTTTCAACTTCATAGTCAACAACTTCTTTGCCCTTTTTTAAGGTCTTGGAAATCTCGTCATACTTATTCTTCCAGTCATATAAAGTTGCTGGATTTATCCCTATATTTTGAGCTATCTGTTCATCCGTCAGCCCATCCCTCGCCCATCCCTCCAACTTTATCAGTCCTTCAGGAGTGAGCCAGTATTCATATTTTCCTTTTGCCATTCTGACACACTCCCGTCAGTTTTAATTGTCCGCAAATGCTTTCTGTTTCGGAGTTAGCTTATCCATGTTCCACCGCCCATACAATCACTGATTTCATTCAATACCACCGGATTTTACAATTTCAACTGCATCCTTCAATTTTACAAACTGTGCAAATTCATCTGGACTTGCGTATAATACTTTATTTTCTGGAATAGACACGCTTTCCAACTGCTCCACAACCTTATCCACATCATGAGTAGTAGGCTGTTCAGTAATCGCCTGTTCCAGATTTGGTGTCACATCAATCAACACGTTATTTCTCAATGCCTGCATTAATGCGCTTCTGCTAATCAAATCACCGCTCATTTTCCCTTACCTCGCTCTATTTTCCCACCAATTACGGAGTCTTCCAGCCGCTCGGAAATCCCATTTTATCATCATGCAACATACAATCCCCATGCCTGCCACAAAAAACACAATACCTGCAAGATTCCTTATTTTCATCATCATCAAAATCTTGCTGTTCGCAATATCTTTTTATTTCTTTCGCAATATGTAATGGTATTTTGAAATCCATATTTCCCTTTCCCTCCACAATCCCCCCTAAATCCCCTAATGATATTGTACAGGAGATTCAGGTGGGAATTGTACCAAGTTTATCCGCCAATCTTCATGCTAATTTCAATCATTTTAGCCCTTGGTGGCTCTCTAAATTTAATCTTCTGGCCGCAGTACGGGCAGCATGTATAATCCTCCGATACATGAAAACCACATTTTTTATTCGGACAACGCCACTCGTTAAACCTCTCACCATGATAAAGTGTATAGCCAACAAATTCGGCAAATTTACGAATTGATTTCATTTCCCTATCCTCCTCATTTCTTTGTCAAAAATCGCCATAAAATATCTCCTAATCCCATAAAAATCCGTCCGGCAGTACGGAATCCGCTCCATTTCTTTCAGCTCCCATTTCACTCTAAGAGCGTCATAGGACTTGTTTTGGGTGACAGACAGTAAAATGTACTCTGCAATCATTTCATTTGCTGTATGAGCCGCCCGTCGCGCCACAGAGGTATATCTGCCGGACTGTATGTACTTTGTAAGCTGCCTGTACCGCTCTTTGGTGATTCCGTAATGCTGCCATGAATGCCGGGGGACTTTTTGATACATTGGCTCCGGCTGTGGCTCGAAAATGCTCAACTGTCTGAATTCACTGTAACCCTCGCATGATTCTTTCTTCCCTATGCAGTTTTTCTGGTCACAGCACACCATCAGGCATGTCCGGCATAGGCAGGTGTGGCATTTTCTGCGCATTTAACTACCTCCGAAATTGCTGGACAGTAACTTCCTTTCCAGTTTGTTAAAATCATATTCCCTCTGTGGAGATTTATTAAAACTATTCTTCTGCTTTTTGGGTGCAGGCTTTTTATATTTTGCAGGAAAATACTGCTCAAATACAAACTCTTTCAGGAAATTCTCTGCATTCTTGATGTATCTTTCCGGGGTTTCTAAAATCCTGCAAGTCTCTGCGTAATTTCTTGCGCTTTGCACAAGCTCCTCTTCTGTTATTTTTCCGGTTAGCAGCAAAGATGCATACTCCCATTCTGCCAGAAAGTAGTTACACTCTTTCGGATATGCAGACAAGAATTCTTCAAAACGCTTCATTGATTCTGTCGCGCGCGCATTCTCTCTATCTTCATTTACCTTATCTTCACTTATGTAATTTCTGCATACATTTTCTTGATTTCTGCATACAGAAACGTCATTTTCGTATACAACACTCTCAATTTTATCAACACTAACCAAAAGGTACTGTTTTTTTACAAGGATTTCTTTGCGCCTTTTTACTGCATCAAAGTATTGTTCCTGTATCCTTGCCGATGTGAGGATGGAGTAGTCCTCGTGCATCTTGACATCAAATATGCCGTTATTTAAGCACCTTTTCACTATCTCATTTATTAAACTGACAGTCACACCGCTGTTCCCACCGAACCAGTTCGACAAAAACAGCAACGGACTTCTTTCAACCCATTCACAGTAATAACCCTTCTCGGCATAAATCTTTTGCCAAAGCCGGACTACTACTGCAAACCCTTTTACTCCATATTCCGCTTCGATTTCAGAGATATTATCGTTAGTGCGACAATCTAAGAGAAAACTTGGGATTCCCTCTTTAGCCACCGCTATACCTCCTTGTGCCACTCTACCGCCACTAAATAGCTCAACAACGACAGAACAACTTTCTGCTATTTCTCTATTATTCTAACTTCAATCCGTGGATTTTCCTTATCCACTTCGAATCTGTCGGAAAAACCGACAACATGCTTCCATCCGTCATCCTTCAATACCGCAGCGCCCACGAGTGCGTCCTGTATGACTTTTCTCCCAAACGATGAAATATTATCAAGGTCTCGGCGTTTATTCTTCTCTACCCACGTATATTCCATATACACCGGCTTCTCAATCCTCACGCCCCTCAAGCACTGCCTGATTGCCACTGCAACGATATTTCCGCTGTCTGCTTTCATCTTCGCACCTTTGTGTCGGTTTGTGCGTTCTGCGGCTATGTAATCATTCAGGTTTGGCAGCGTGCCGGGGATTATCAGCTTGTACTCCACATAAGTCCCCCTTTCTGGCGGCAGAGACCAACCTGCCGCCGATTCCGTGATATATCGCATGAACAAATACTACGGTTGATAGTTACCTAATTTTCTGCCCTTTTTAACGCCTGGCCGCAAGCCACGCAATGAGAAAACCTTTCTTTTCGCTTACATCTGCAATTAGGACAAACCCATCCGTCAATATCCCACTTTGCTTCTTTGGGAATCTGCTTTTAAAGAGCAAACTTTATAATGTTTGTCATGGAATATTCTTTCAATCTGGGAAACAGCTCTTTTAATTGCAATACTAAATCTCCAATCTACATAGCTATCCTCCTAATTCTCCAAATACTCCTCCAGACAAGCCGCATAATCCACGCCCTCACGCTCCTTCGACCACTCATCCCAGAAATCTATGGTCTTACTCTGCGGCCGTTCATTTGCAAGCTCCACATGGATTTTAAGCGGTATCGGGCAAGCATCCCCAACCACAAGGCAGTCCCCGGGAGAAAACATGGTGGTGGTTTCAATCACATCTGCGCTTCCGGCCGGCATCATTCCCTTAATCATGCTCTTGTCGTTCTCATTGTTCAGCTTCATAACGATATAGTTAGCACACTGCGCCATGATAGTCTTATTAAGCTCTGACGGCCTCTGCGATGCCACAAACAGCGTGATACCAAACTTCCTGCCCTCTTTCGCGATATTCTCAAAAATCTCAATCATGCGCCGCTGTGCTGCGGTAAGCTGAAAATCTGTCGGTATGTAAACGTGCGCTTCATCACAGACAAGGGTTATCGGTCTTGCGTCCTTCTGCATGATTTGGATATTGTAAATCAGCTTCGTTATCGCACCGATAATCAGCACTGCTATGTCGTGCGGTATGCCGGATAGGTCAATGTTCTTTACCGGCTTGTCGCCGCCCATGATACGGTTTAGAAAGTCCGCAAGGTATGACTGCGGCTCTCCATTGAAGAGGAATGAATACCTCCTGTCACTCAAAAGGTTCTGCATGGAATTTACCACGCCGGACAGCTTACCGTTGTATTCTCCTTTCGCCATTTTAGGGTCGCCATCCTTTGTATATCCGGTCGTTACCATCTGTTCATGTAAAGATTTCAAGACCTCCTTAATTACAGCAAAATTAAATTGTGTAGGCTTACCCTCATTCCCATTCGGGCACTGCGCGTAATACGCTTTTCTAAGGGCCGACATAACCACTGTGCTGTCCTCTTTCACTTTCAGCACATTCGCCGCCATATCCGAAAACCCAAGCATCCAGATAGGGAACGGCACTTCGCCCATCTTGATACTGTCCACATAGGAAAGTTTGCTGTACTCCCCGTGAATATCAAATATGACAAGGTTTGCACCGGGCAGCTTTGCGGTTTCCTCCACTATCTTCGTGACCGTTTCAGACTTGCCGCAGCCGGTATTTCCGACAATGCAGGAATGACGCTGGTAGAATTTGTTTCCGTCAATCCATGCTCCGACATTATGCCAGGCATAATCCCCAATACGAAAAGTACTGACATTACACTCTTGCGCATACAGCATATAGAGAACATCACTGCCTTTTACATTCTTAATCACAACATCCGTGCTCGGATAGCAATCAATCTGCTGCTTGAAGCTGCCGTCAATCACGCTCCCCAAAATCGAACACTCAATCACCTTCAAGGACGGCTGCTGCAATTCCTCCATGATAGCGTTATCGTCCATCTGCGTTTCCACATCATTATCAGTAATGGCGGTTATCATGGTCACAAGCTCCACTTCGCCGTCCGATACGGATATGAGGTCATTCAGGCGGGCATTTGCAAACTCCGCATCGTCTGTCCTGATTTGTATTTTGTCTGGTAATATTTTTACTAATTTCAAGTAAATATTCCTCCTTTCTTTTTACTGCTTCTTCTAAAGTCTTAAACCAACCGCAATAATGCCCTTTGACATTAACGGTATACCCTTTGTCTTTTGCACTCTGCGATATATACCTTATCCCTGTGTTACTTATGGTACTTCGCTTCTTTTTGAATAAAATTTCTTCTATACTCTCGCCTGTTTTCTCTGCCCTTTCCACTCTCGACCTAAGCATAGCGTATGAAACATTTAACTTTTCCGCCCACTCGCCCATTGTATGAGTTTCTCCATTATAAGTAAGCGGTTTGTTAAGTCGGGTATTTCGGGCATTTTCTTTTTGCGTGACTATGCGGCAATTTTCAGGGCAGTAATTACCGTCATTGTCTTTTCTGTCTATCTGCTGTTGACTTCTTGATTTTGAATAGTCGTATCCATTTTCTAACGCCCATTCTTTGAATACATCATAATCATTCAGCCATTCATCACACATTGTTATTCCACGACCGCCGTAATTGTGGTAATTTTCCGCATTTTCGTTGTAGCATCTGGTTTTCATGCCATACCAAACCTTATAAAGCCTATCCCTGCATCTTGGAATATCATTAAGCACTTTCTTCACCACCCTTTCCTGCGGCTTCATACGCTTCATCTGTCAGCTTTTTCAACGCTTCCAGTAATTCATATGTCACAGCTTCAAGAAGCGTGAACGCCCATTCAAAATCAGATATGGCGAAAGCGTCTTGATGAAAAAGGGATATGTGCAAAGAACCCTCAAAACTATGTATCATTTCTGCCTTTGTCTGCAATTCGTCAATCTTAAAAGCTATCTCATTACTCATGCCTCCGCACCTGCCTTTCCTGCCAAATACCCCAATTTGTAAGAAAAAATAATGGATAATGACTTACCCATAGGGTAATAGTCGGCAATTTGCAGGAGCATGAGGAAATGATTTGTTTCGTTGGTGTCCATCATGTCCATAGCTGTTTCGGTCGGGAGTTCCGCTGTCCGTTCCTCGTACTTGGAAACAATTTTCTGTAAAAATTCCATTGTTGGTTTCTTGTTTGACATAGCTAGTACCTCCATAATAGTATTAATTTAATAGTATATAACTACTATAACACTACTAGATTTAATTGTCAAACTATTTTACTATTAAAGAGATACTAAATTGCAGGAGGTACACACTATGGCAACCAACAATAAAATCGCTACTCAAATGCGTTATGACGAGGTTTTATATGAAAAAACCAAAATCATTGCCGAAAATGAAATGCGGACAATCAACGCCCAAATCGAATATTTTATGAAAAAAGGTGTTGAAGCATACGAAAGGGAACATGGAACTATCGGGGTTTGCAGAGATGAGTAACATCAGCTTCCCATAACTTCTTTCCCTGTTCCAAAAGGATAATCAAAAAAGCGTTCTGCGCTATCCCCATGCGGTCGGCTTCCTGCTTGATGTACTCATGTATTCCTGCTGGAAGCCTTATTTGTGTAGAAATCGTACTTTTGTCGCTCATACTACCACTCCTTTATCAATTCGCTATAATTTCGTATTCTGGCTTTTTTGACTGACTTGCAATAATCGCAAGTTCCGCAATATGTTGGCGGCTCAATACCTTGTTTTACTCTTATAAACCTCGGCATATTGCTTTCTATTTCAGATAATGCAAGGTCTAATGTCGGTCTATCTATTTGAAAAATATCAAAATCAGTAACCTTGTCGCGTGTAGCCGCCGCTAAATAGAACGGAAGGTCTTGCCCTAAAGCGCGCCTTACTCCCTCTGTATAGACCGCCCCCTGTAAGTCATACCGCCAAAATGCAAGGCTTTTGAAATTTTGCACCACCTTTAAATCAGTAATGCAGATGCCTTCAACAAAGCTGTCCATCTTCATCTTCCAAGGCGCGCCGAACATCTCAAATGTAAGGATTTTCTGCTTTTCGCCGCTCATGTACTGCATAAAGCGTTCGTCCTGCTGTAACCTCTTGATTATCTGGTCTGCCTTGCGAAAATCCGCTCTTAAAGAACCGTTGCGGCAGTAGAAGATGTTCGGGGATTCCTCGCGGAGCTGTTCGAGTGTTCCCTCAAACCAGCGGTCGCATAAAATTCCAATTAACATAGCCTTTGTTGCGAGCTGCTCATATTCTCCGCGGATTTTCGCCATAGCCATAGCCTCGCACTTACAGAAGTCCTTGTACTGGCTCGCGCTGAAAAAGGCTTGATTCGCTTCTTTTCCGTAATATGTATCATCATTTAGCTTCATCTGTGCCACCACCTAAATCAAGATGCTGTTGACCATCCATTTGTTTTCCTGCAAATGCATCCTCTGCGCCATCGGAAACCGTTGCGTCAACATAATCATCTTTCGTTCCGTCACCATCCGGCTGGCTGTCTACATACTGGTTTCCGTCCTCACGGATTTCAGCCATATCGGCATCAAAAGCTTTCTGCATCTCAATGCTCATTACGCCCCATTTACTGATAAGCTGCCGAAGCATAGTTTTGTATGCCATTCCATCAAAATTCTGATACCAGAAAGAAGAATACATCCATGCATCTTCATCTTTATATTTTCCGGCTTCAAAATCCTCGAAAGAAACCTTTTCTTTCCATACTTCCTTTTTTGAGTTAAAATCGAAAGTCTTGATTTTTTTTGCATCTTTAGAGAACGCCTGGCTATACCTGTCGGCATGATAGAGCATCTGCTTTTTGCTCCAGTACATAGCTTTGTAAAATCCGTTTACAAGTTCGAACATGGCATAATATCCAATAGCCGGAGCGTTCTCTCTTTCGTCCCAGCTATCAATCATAAGTTCGACCTTGATTTCTTCATTGAGAGGGTCGAAGTATTTAAGCTCCCCCTCTTTTATTGCAAGCACGTTGATTCTCCTATACTGCCCGCTGCGAATTGCAAGCTGGATATATCCCTTGTATCCCATCTGGAACTGCGCAACCTTTACACCCTCTTTTTTATTCTCGTAAGGCACCATGTAATAGTGTCCAAGCTGGGGAGATGGGGAAAGGTTGAGCGACTCCCCCAAAAGCGCGGCTGACAGGATAGATTTATTCGTGCATTCCTGCAACGCAGGATTGACCGTTACTGCCGACACAACAGAGGAAACAAACCTCACACTGTTTTTGCCGACCGCCTGTGCGACCTGTTGCTTTACTGCATCTTTATTCAAAAATGCTGTAATTCCCAAACTATCATCATCTGTTTTTGCCTTTGGCAAATTCTTTGTATTCATTCCCTAATCCTCCTGTTTTTCAAAATTGATAAAACTGCTCCCTTTACCGTCCACCGATTTCCCTTTCTTGATATTGACGGTGTATCCAGCTTTCACCAAAAGCCTTGCAATATCCAGCTGCTCTTCCTTTGTGATTGCTGATGCCACAATCTTAATCTGACCCACTCCCATCCTCCTCAATCCAGTTCCCGGAGTAAAACCACTCCACAAACTCCTGCTTCAACTCTTCATCCAGAGAAATCCTTTCCAAAGCATACCCATATGCATCTTCCTCCGAAACAAAAATTCCGGTTCCTATTTCTGCATAGCCAGAGCCGTTTAATTTTTCTTCTATTTCTCCATATTCGCGAGATATTCGCGAATTTAATTTATTCATCCTCCGGCTCTCGCACTCAAACTCTTCAGATGTTGCGTAATCTCTGTGAGATGTTATGTACTCTCCGTGTATATTTCTATAAATTTTGCATCCCCTCCAATCCCAGACTTATCTGAAAAAAATCCGATTGAAGGAGTTCATCAGAAATAATATTCATTAATTTTCTCCTCTCTTTCTCCTCTCGGCACTCTGGGCATATTCCCTGTACAAGTTCTCCATTATCACAGTTCCCATTACAGCATTCGCATACCACCATATTTATTCACACTCCACAAAGCGAGACACGCCGCCATCCTCAATAATGGCAGATTTTCTCTTTTTTTCATACATATCCAGGCAATCCTGGATTGTGATGGCATCTAAATTCATGCTTCCTCCTTTCATCTCGCAGGCAGTTGCGCTTTTATTTCTTTTTGCCTCCACTGCTCAAATCCAGAAGTATCAAAAAGTATTGTGCTTCTTGGCTTCTCTGGATTTACTTTGAACGCAAAAGTATTATTTTTACTGCGATACGCCCTTTCCAAATATTTCCTGGGGAACCCAAGGGCGCGCAGCTCCTGGAAAGACATAATTTTCTTATCATATTCCAATCACATCACCTCCCGGCAAAGTAAATAATCATATAAGCCGCGGCAAATCCCATGACCATTGCCACCATCCCGGCAACGAAGTACAGTGTGAACTTGTACCGCTCATAGTCCATTGGCCGTCTCTCGTGGCGTTCCAGGCGCGCCGCCTTTAACACCTTGTCCACATTCTTTTCAACGTTTTCAACTCTTTTGATAAATTCTTTTAATTCCATCTTTTCCTCCTGTTCTTGCGAAATACAGAGGAAAATGTTATAATCCTTCTGTAATCGCATTACTCGCTTAATGCTTTTACTGCCCTGTTCGGTATGCGCGTACTGAATGGGGCGTTTTAATTGATTTTTCTTTGCTTATCTCCTATACTGTAAGTACCAGACCGCCATCTGGAATACGAAAGAAAGGAGAATCGTCATGACTAACAAAGAATTAGCGATGCAATACGCCAAAGAAATCACAATCACCAAAATGAGCAACGCAGCTCCCGGTCAGACAAGTGGAGAAACTGGAAGATATATTGGCGATATGTACGAAGCTATTTATAAAAAAATCTACGAAATAGCTTCAAAAGAATCCGAATGATTCAAAACATGTCTGCTCTGGCAGAAATTAAAGCTGCCAGAGCATTTGTTGTTTCTGCTATTCGAGAAAAATCCTTTTTGTCCTCAAATAGTCCCTCTGGCTTTAGCTCCGCCTGAATCTTTTCACAAAGGCAATTTATCGTCTTGTCAATGTTTTCTGTAATATCCACCTTCCTCACCTCCCCTCTACGCTTCCCGCAACTGCTTGTCCCTCTGACTGTCCTTTGCAATAGACTCACCAACACAGCACCCATACATAAAATAAGAAACCGCTTCCCTTGCTCTATCATTAAGCATGGGAACCATGATACTGATATTGGTCAAAGGGTCTTTGGTAAGTTCTAAATTTTTAATATCTGCCATGACAACACCTCCTTTAAAATGCTGTTGTTTTGTGCTATCCTTTCTGTACAGGCGTTTCCGCGCCGAGTACAAAAGAAAGGAGTAACACATGATTGAATATGAAACCAGATTGTATCATTGCCATAAAAGGCGAAAATACGTAAAAATCTTTGAGGACTACGAAGTCACCGAGGGGGTTCGTACCCTAGTGCGGTCTTCATGTCCAAACTACATGGGCACGGCATCGGACGGCTACCGCTGTGATGGCTTAAATGATTACAATCTTCCATGCGGTTATGCGCAATATCCAAATAAGCAATAACCTCTTCGACCATGTAATCCGTCTTTTCAGAAAATGGTGTGTAACAGTAAAGCCTCATGCAGCACTTTTCACAACCGTCTTTCTGCTCTTTACAGTGCTGCGTGAGTTCTTTGTGAAACTGAATTGCGTCCGTTTTTCTCACCTCCTTGTTTGACTAAATCAAATATAACATATAACTTTTTCAAAGTCAATAATAATGTTTGACTTTTTCAAACTTTTTTGATATACTTTGTTCAAAGGAGGATTGGGATGAATAATAGGATTGTTCAATTAAGAAAAAGCAGGGATTGGACGCAAGACAAATTTGCAGAAGAAATGGGAATATCCAAGAACTATGTCAGTCTTATTGAGAATGGAAGAAAAGTACCTAGTGACAGACTTGTATCTGACATTTGCAGGGAATTTAATATTAATGAAGACTGGCTTCGATATGGCAAGGAACCTATGGAGAAAGTCATAAATACCGATGATAGATATTCACACAATCTAGCGAAACTTGCCAATATGGATGATGAAACTATTATGAATTGGGTGAACATGATTGCTGAAACAAATCCTGCTATGCTGAAAGAAATTGAGGGATTTATGAAGAAATTGCTTGGAATTGAGGAATAAAGCCGGATTACTCCGGCTTTTCCTTTACATTGTCACTTATTATTATGTAAATCCTTCTTAAAAACTTTTCATCCTCAATCTGCCCGACCATCTCAACAATCTTTTCTCTGTACCATTTTACCCCCCCCCCAACGAATATTTGTTCGATTCCATGGCTGTTTTCTTTGAATTTTTCCATTTTTCCTACCTCCGTTATTATTAATATATTTTTGGAATTTTAATTTTAGAACAAAAATATAAATTTTATAGGAAATATTTTGAATTTATTGGTAAAATGTGGTATATTTTTTTGTGGGTGGTATTATGAGATTTATGCGAAAAATACTTGATGTACTTAATATGGATAATTGGAGGAAAGAGAGAGCTGAGCATTTAGAAAAATTGTCTGTACAAAATGCGGAAACAGAAGATGCAATTGAGAAAAAGAACCAAAAACCAAAAATGCAAAGAAAAGATATATGAGCGAATATGAAATAGAAAGATATGCTGCAGAATGCAATGCCTATGTCATACGAGAAAGGAGAAAAGAGGAAAATAATACTGATTAAACCGCCATAGGCGTTTTAATAAAAATAAACCAAAGAAAGGAGAATAAAAATGAAAAAGAAAATTGTTGCAGCGCTAATCGTTTTATGCATTTCGGTTTCGGCATGTGGCAACGAAGCGGAAAACAAAGGAAACGAGCCGGCTGCAAAACAAGAATCGGAAACAAAGGATGATTCCGGAAGTAACGAAGAAAAAAAAGAGGAGCCCGAGGAGGAAAAGAAAGAAGAAAAGACATATTCCATTGGAGAAACCTGGACTGTTGATGGTCAGTGGTCTCTGACTGTAGACTCGGTTTCTGCTACGGATTACAGAAATGAATACGAAGAGAAAAATCCGGCTCAGGTTTTTAATATTGATTATACTTACGAAAATCTTGGTTATGAAGATGAAAGTGGGCTTATGGATGGAATATTTTTCGATTTATCAATGGGCCAAATTGTTGATTCTGCCGGATTCATGGGATATAGCTATCCTGGGGAGATTGCAAATTATGCACAAGAAGTTCCGGTTGGAGCGAAATGCCAGGCTCAGGCATGTATAGGTGTCGACAATGAAAGCACAGAAATAAAAATTACAATTTCTCAATATGATGGAACCGGAACTGAGCAGAAAGCCACTTTTGTATTACCAATTAATTGACATATAAAATTTAATAAATAAAACCGCCCGGTGATACCAGCACCGAACGGCTTTAAATGTACTCTGATAAAATACATTCTTCGACAAAGATATTGTATCATTTTCAGAGACAGTTTGCAAGAGGAACTATTGTTCTTGCTGGCTGTTATTTTTATACTAATTTTTAAGGAGAGAATTGAAAGGGAAAGAGCAAGACCGTTAAGCCTTGCTCTCTTGCGTACCGATTAAAATTGATACCGCACAGGTAGCCATCCCGCGCTTTCCCTATACCCTCCGTAAATAGGACTGATATGAATATCGACGTTAATAAAATTATATAATAATTTTTCTGTTTTGTCAAACAAGCTGAATAAGCCTGCTACACCACAGCATACACCGGATTAGTAAGATTTTCGCTGAAACAGATGGCTAATCTGTTTGCCGTCAACTCGCAGGCTTATACAGCTAAAAACTACTTCTGTTTTCTGTCTTTGTAAACATTATGTATAAAGTTTAAGACTGAAACTGCGCAAGTGATTACCTTGCAAATAACGTCGATTTTTATTTTTATCGTCCTTTTCACCGATGTATCAGCGGTATTTAAAAGTATAGCACATTCAAATATATTTATCAATAAAGCCCAGGAGGATGATACTATGGCAAGGAAATACAAAAAACAAAAAGATGGAAGATACCAAACAAAGGTATGGGACGGAACTTACACGAAAGATAATTTAAAACATTACATAACCCTGTATTCTGACAAGTCAAGCGCAGACCTTGAAAGAACCGTGGCTGAATATAAGAAAATGCGTGATGAAGGGAAAACAAAAGTGAGTTCCGACATTTTGTTTATAGACTATTGCAGGGAATGGTTGAAGACCTACAAAAAAGTCCGGGAACGCGGAACCCAGATTATGTATGAAAATATAATAGAAAAGCATTTTTCTTATCTTTCCTCTTTGAAACTCACGGATCTTTCGAGGACTCATTTCCAGCTTCTTATAAATAATGCATCGCAATATCCAAGAACTTGCCAGCAGATAAAAATTACTTTCTGCCAGGTGCTAAAATCCGCTATTTCAGATAAATTGCTTCCAGCAGATGCTATTGATTATATATGCAAAAATATAGATATGCCAAAATACATCCCGGCAGAAAAGCGTGGGCTTACTCCATTGGAAAAAGAAGCAGTCAAAAAAGCGGACTTCACCGACCGAGAGAAAGCATTTGTTTACATCGCATATGGATGCGGGCTTCGCCGCGGGGAAATATTAGCTTTAACTGTTTTTGATATATCCCTAGAACGCGCTGAGCTGACCGTAAACAAATCTTTGGCTTTTGATGGCAACAATCCATACCTAAAGGGAACAAAGACCGTAAATGGGGCGCGTATCGTCCCTATTCCGCCATTCCTTTTAAACTTCCTTGGGCAGTACGTCAAGTCCATTCCTGGGACGAGTTTATTTTTCACAAAAGCTGGCGGACCCATGACCGCATCCGCATATCGGAAAATGTGGGAATCCATATTAAAAAAAATGAACATTGCCGCAGGGGGAACGGAATGTAACCAAAAGATAACAGGACTGACCGCTCATATGTTCCGGCATAACTACTGTGCAAACCTGTGCTATCAGATGCCGAATATCAGCATAAAGAGAATTTCACAATTATTGGGAGATACAGAAAAAATGGTTCTGGAAGTATATAATCATATTCTGGAAGAAAAGGAAAATGTGAAAGAAGTGGTTTCGGATGCTATCGCTTTATGAAGATAAATTGAAGATAAAGTCATGGAAAAACTGCCTTGAAGATGGATTGAAGATACATAATTGAGCAAATATGAGCACAATTGAAAAAGAAATAAAAACAGCGGAAAGCCCTAATTTTACCGGCTTTTCCGCTGTTCTATGTTCATGAGGCATCGGGGATTCGAACCCCGGACAACTTGATTAAAAGTCAAGGTGTTTTTATCGAAAAATCAGCCAAATGTGCGGATTATACATATTTATTGAAGATATTTTGAAGATATTAATTTTTAAAAAAATCACGGTCGCCGTGAATTTAAACTCCTCAATCATGCCTGGGGTGTTCAAGAATTTCTCTGCGATATAGTTGGAAGTAATATTATCTATTCGCCCAAAAAAAGACCGCCAACACTTAATTGACAGCCTTTTTCCTGAAACTCCACAAACAATTAATATGTTTCAATTCAACGCGGAGCTTTTTGGGGTCCGCAACTCCTCAGAAGCCCATAACTTTTTGAGGAGGATTCCATTGTACATTATATTGATGCGCTTGTCAATGGATGCCGAGAATTTTTTCTTCGATTGCCTGAATGATATATTTATTTAGGCTCATTCCCGCCTGTTCTGCTGCCGCCTTGTATTTCTCAATATCTTCTTTATCTGTCCTTAATTTGTATTCTCCAATATTGGAAAGATACTTTTTAATAGCTTTCGCTCTTGATTCTGTATATGTTCCGCTCATAATCCACCTCCGTATAAATAATATCATAGTATGGTGTATGGGGATATATGCACTTTTACTGAATATATAGGGTTATATTTTGCGAAATTTGCCTATTGATGTATGGGGTTATACATGGTATGATAATACCATCAAAGGAACGGAGGAGCGAAAAAATGACAATTTTGGAAAGAGTTAAAAGCATTGTGAGCAACGGAGTTGATATAGAAAAAGATAGCCTTGAGAAACTCGTTTACATGGCGTATTTCATTGGATTGGAGCAGGGAGCAAGGGAGGAGCTTGAAAAGCACAACAAGATTTCCGAGGAGCAAAAAAAGCGCGCAGAAGAGTGCAGATACCACAAAATGGCGCAAAAGGTAATTGGGGACACATTTATTTACAGCGGGAATTACTCTCAGGAAATGACTGGGCTTTTTGGTAGTGACGAGACAGAGTTTTAACAAAGTGACAACAGAGCATATAAGTCAAAAGCATTATAAGGTATGGAGGAAATAAAATGAAAATAATGGAAAAAGAAATTAAAATAGCTGCCAGCTCTGAATGTGAATGTTACGAGGTTCAGGAAGAATCTTCTGAATGCGAATATTCAGAAGAATGGTTTGCTGATTCCGACGACCCTATAAAGGATTATGTAAATAATATATTAGAGGAGACTGTCGACGATATCGAAAACTACGAATGGGATTTAGATACTCACGATTGCATTTACTTCACAAAACACGCTAACAATACCGGAATCGAGCATACCCTTTATTATAAGGGCAAACCTATTGCGTTGTATTACGCTTTGCCTTGACAAATAACAAAAACACGTATATACTTTAATCCTCCTCAAAAAGTTATGGGCTTCTGAGGAGTTGCGGACCCCAAAAAGCTCCGCGTTGAATTGAAACATATTAATTATTTACGGTGTTTCAAAAAAAGCAGGTTGCCATAATTGGTAGCCTGCTTTTTTTGAAATTTCATACTTTTCTAAGCATATTAAGTAAATATATCCTTTTTTCACGCCAAATTCCTGCCAAAAGCAGACTCAAATCATTCCCAGCAGTGATTTCCACATCTTTTTTCCGGCAGTGATTTCGCCATCAAGATTCCTATAGCCCAGCACATTTTTCTGGTAGGAATTTACTGCCGCCGTGAATTTTTTTCCGGCAATGCCATCCACAGCCCCACAGTTGTACCCAAGGGCGTTCAAGCGTTTCTGTAATGGGATTGCTACTGGGTGCTTTCGGTTCCTGGATGCGGACACCGTTATTGTATTTCCGATGGTTTCATCCCCGGCAATGCCATCCGGGTTAGAGCCTGTTGCCTTCTGTACATCCAAGATGAATTGTTTTTGCGCATATCTAGTATTCTGCGCAACTTCCGCTACATTCCCCACAGAATAAATAATCTTTCCGTTTTCATCATATACATTCTGTCCGGGCTGGCAGTCTGAAATGGCAAAATCCCTATTGCGGTATGCTCCGGTCTGCTTATTGCAGATGCCGCTTTCCCAACCGGAACCTACACGGTACCACACCTCTTTTTTCTCGCACTCTGGCACTTGTTCTGGATTTGTCTGCTGCATAGATGCCTGGCCGATCTGTCTCTTAAACTCTTCCCACGACTCAGGATTGTCCATCATCTTCCTGGGACAGTATTTGCCTTTTGCATCAAAGTGCCGTATAATCCTGTCTGCCGGGATTCCGGTTTCTTTCATTAAGTATTTCGCCAGTTCAATTGCGTTCTGGCGCGCTTTTGCATAATCTCCGTCCGCGTTTACACAGATTTCAATATTGATAGTATTTCGGTTGTTGGCGTTCTTAACTGAATGGTTCCCGCCATATTCCCTTCCTACGGAATATGTGCCATCCGTATGGGCTGCCGCCTGGTAGATTCCGTCCGACCCAGCATAATAGTGCACGGATGTGCTCAGATCCCCTGCTGCCTGTGCCCCGGCGTGCCGCCTTGCCCCGGCGCCCTTTGAAAAATTATCCGTCTCATGAATTACAATATATTCGGGCCGGTTCTGCCCTGTGTATGTATTTTTTGTTGATAAAAATTCTCTATTGATGTTTGGCATATTAGTTTTCCTTTCTTTCTTTTAATTCTGGAAGTCCCGCAAGAGAAGTGAAGACGGAAGTAACTCCCATAAGTGCCGCGGTGCCAATCACCACCTTCCAATCCACTGACCAGATTGTGGCTGCTGCTGGAAGCAATGCCAACGCTCCCTGTGCCATAGTTTTTACAGCTCTAATTCCCGCTGCTTTCCACCATTTTTTCCAATCTCTGTTTTTCATATTTTCTCCTTTCTATTTATAATAGTGTTATCAATGCCGTTATTATGCTTCCGGCGATACCTCCTACTATCGTCGTTATAAATGCCCGTTTTACAAGATTGTAGGTTTCAGCTGGGCGTTTTTCTAATTCTTCCAGCCGTTCGCTCTGTTTTTTGAGTTCTTCCAACATATTTGCCATATTAACAGCCATTTTTTCTACCGATACAGTGAGATCGTTGATGTGGTTGATACTTTTCTCCAAAATATCAATCCGCCTGTTTTGTCTTGTATTTTCCGCTTCTATTCTTTCTGCAAATTCCTTGTGAAGCCCCCTATGTTCCTCCCTGTTAAGCGCATTTTCCATAAAATATCACCTTCTTTCTCATCTTGCATATATTCTTGCAGTCATACCGTTCGTACTATTTAAAAAATTAAATACGTTTCCATTTAAAGTGATTAAAATAAAATCCCCAGCTGAAATCTCATGCCTGATATTAAAGCCTATCGCTCCGTAATCATATGATTTGAACGAATCCAAAATTGGATCATAATGAAAAGAAAATTCATCGAAATATTCTCCATCATAAGAAATAATTAAATATTCCGCATATCCTCTGGAAGAAGTATCATACGAAAAAGAATTTCCTCTTTCGTGAGCTAATCCTAGAAAATCCCACTTATCGGTAATCACATTAGAATTTTTCCATTTCATTTTATCAGCGTATATAGAAAGCCCGGCAGCCGGACTATGTGAACTGTTCCTTCCAAGCGACGCATAAAAATAATCCGGTATTCCGTTTTTAGCATGAACTCCCATTCCGCCTATTCTATTTCCGTTCTTATCCAAAGCATCAATTCCACGCGCTGTTTCCACGAGATTTGGTGCGGTGAACCGTATTCCCCCATTATTTATAAAATTGATTATCCCATCCATCGTGCCGCCGGATTTTTCTAAAAGCATGGATATATCAAAGTTTGCCGGTAAATCTAGGGACGCAAGCACGCTCATCCCTTCTACTACTTCCTGGGTTGGCTCTGGAGCAATTGCTTCCCACGCATTGTAATTATATCCAACCGCATCTGTTATGGTTACCAAAATCGAATTTCCATTAGTATCTCTATCTTGATAAATCTCTATATAGGATATAAGATTTTGCGGGTCGTTTACCTTTCGTATTTTTGTAAACATGTGAGTACCGTCGCTTCCTGTATAAGATACCATTGGGATTATTTTATTGCTCCAGTATGAATCCACTAATTGGACTTTCTGGTATTCCGGCGAAGGGGAATTGTAAAAACGCTTTATACTTACCACGCACGTATCTGCAAATCCTGGCGAGTTCTTTTTCTGCGCAATCCTATACCATCCTTTTGAAGCTACCACCCCATGGTATTGAGAAGCATAATCCGGTACAAAATGCTCTGATATATATTCTTCTGATGGCGCGCCTATATTTTCTGGGGTTATATTCACATTTCCAGTTCTATATATGTTTTCTTTATTTCCTTTTACGCCAGTCACAGAGCCGGATTGCTCAAGATTTTCAAAATAAATTTTTGCTTGATTCTTATAATATTCTGCATTATCAGTATCTTCCCCTACGCGAATTCCGGTTCCTCCGTGAGCGTAACTTTCAGACACTTTTGCGCTATTAGATGCAGACTCTGCATTTTGCTCCGATTTCGTTGACTCGATTCTAATATCAGAAAGATAATCAGGGCGCAAATGCTTCTCTTGAATGCTTCCATCTTTTATCACTGCTTTTATAGTTCCATTTTTTGAATAATGCCCTATAATATAGCATTCCTTTTCGTGAAGAGAATCCCACTCTTCCGTTTCAGCAGCTATAATATAGGAATTTGCGCCTCCCGGAAAATTTACAGTAAATAAGTGTTTTGGATCGGAAGAAACGGGGGAAAAAACAGCAGGAATATAATTGCCATCTGTGTCTTTTTTGTATGTTCCAGAAATATTGGATATTTCAACATCAGATTTAATCATTAAAAAATCGTGCATTTGAGAAGTTCTGGTTAGGAAACTAATCTCCTGGTTTATCCATCTTTCTTCAAATGCTTTCTCCTCATTTAGTTCAATAGAAAAATGCACAGTATCACTATCCAAAAACTCATATTGCGTAATCAGGGCGGACAAGTCCACTTCCTTTTGCGTTCCATCGCTTAGGATAATTACCAGCTTTTGTGTATCTGCATAATAATCAAAGTTTACTGCCAGTTTTTCGAGCATAGTATCAATAGTGATTTGCGTATTGTCGTAAAATGTGATTGTGAAAACCCCGGTATCTTCATTTAATGAGATTCCTTTTACGAGTTTGTAAGCCTCCGTAATGTCCAACTTTGTATTATTTATGGTTGGTATTTCAATATTAAAGATTCTCATTACCCTATCGTCTATGGTTTTCAGCGCGGAATTTACCTTATTTAAAAGCCTTTTGCCAAGAGGCGTATTTGTATTTGGGTAATTTTCCCATAAAAAATCATCAAAAGCCTTATTCAATATTTTTCTCCTATCTTAAAATCTAAAAAAATCAAACCTGAACCCAATTGAAACAGGGTCAGTAGTGCTGCTTAAATCACTTTCGCTTTCATTTCTGGCTAAAAATCTTCCATCAGTGGTGATTGTGAAAATAAATATTTTTTTTCCAGAATATCCAATAGTGCGTACATTTGCATATGTAGGCGTATATAAATCCTCTTTAGAGCCTATTATTATTTCTTTTGTCTTTCCAGATTCATGGATATATGCATTATAAGTTCCGTAAACGCAGACAAATGCGCCAGAAATCCTAATTCTTAACTGTACCCATTCAGAGCCATTAGTAATATTATCATTACTTTTGTAAGTTTGAAGCAGGCTGCTTATATATGCATCTTCTATCATTGCGCCATTTGGAAAATACGGCGTATCTTTCATTTTAAATTTATCTGGATTCTGAGAAGAATTTGCGCTTCCTATGATAATTACTTCCGATCCCCTAGGAGATTTTATAATCAGATAAGGCTCCTCTCCGTAAAATATTCCATCTTCTCCCTCGTGGGAGTTATATTCAGTTTGCACAAAAGGATATGGATGCTCTATAGGTGGGAATTTCAGTGAATCTACCCAAGTTAGAGAAACGCCGGAACGCGCAATTATATTTCCCTGAACATCAACATTCCCATTCTCATCCAATTTAAAATTATCACTTTCCACTTCAAGCCTGTTTCCTTTTAAAGAAACTTTTCCGCCTTCCAGGCTGATTTCAGACGAAATATCACCCTTTGATACTTTAAATTCTATTTTTTCTGCATTCTGCTCAATTTTGCTATATCGCTCCCCTTCGTCATCGTATGCATAGATTTCGCTGATAGTTTCGTCTACCGTTCTCTTTAAAGAGTTTGCTTTTTTTTCTAGCTGAATAATGGACTCTGAAATAGAATTCGCCTTTTCTGAATATTTTTCCTGCCCCTGGGAAGAAATATTATCCCTTAACGCTTGTCCTCCCTTTATATTCCTATTTAATATATAGCTTTCCACAATATCGTATTTTGTAGAAATTCTAATGGCATCTCCGGTTTCTAGGCATAGATTTCCACGGACATCTGCAGAAAACGGGCGGTATGCGATGTTCTTTATTTTATTAAAGATATTTTCCGCTATATCCATTAATTCCTCTGCGCCTTTTCCGTATACAAGGAAATTATTTTCTATCACGTAACAGTTGTCATCATCCGAAACTTCTCCTGATGGGTAGAAAATTCCAGCATCATTTTCCTCTTGCCGGATTTGTAATTTTGTAATTTCGCGGACGATGTAATCTTCGTACTGGCAAGAAATACAGCAACTTCTTTTTATCTCAAAAGAATTTGGCTCTTGTGGGTAAAGATGCTGAGAATTGGATTGCGGAAGATAATCCGGTGCACGGTCCGGGTATAGCGTTTCGCTTGGATATAATCCCATTGTATCTTGATCTAAATAAATAAATTCGAGCTTTCCATCCCTTCCTATGCGGCAGAAACATCCATTTATTTCGCATATAGCAGAAAGAATATCTTTTCCGCTTAACTTCTCTGGCTCTATGGTTTTTTTTACAGCAATATTATCATTTACAAGCTCTTGGTCTTTGAAAAAAACTCCAAATTTTATAGAAAGCGCAATCCTAAGTTCTCTTATTGATATTGTTTTTTCTTCTCGAAAAATAAAATTATACCACCCAGAAACATCCATTTTTATAATATCGTACATGGCATCATAAGCTACAATCTCCCGGTGCATTTTATCTGCCGTGAGCTTATCGGAGACGACTTTATATCTTCCAACAAAGAATGGATCATCTTCATGATTATTTAATATGATGCTCACAGTAATCCAGCAGCCGGTTAATGATTTGGATATATTTGCGCACTTGAACTTGAAGCAGCTCGATTCAAAATGCCCAAATCTCAACTCCGGCTCAGAGCAAAGATTTTCTGTAAGCTCAATACTTTGGCTAATCAAGTCCTCGTTTTCTATTTTTCCGCTTCCGTAATCTATTGACCATCGCTTTAATATATTATCTTTTTCAAATAGATCTGCGTATTTGTAATTTACCATAGTAATCACCCACATCTAATATTCTATAAAAAGCCATTCCGCCCTTTCGTAGCGGAGGCCTGCGCCGTTTTTGTTTTTGTTTGCGCTTACCTGAAAACTTTTATCAAAATAAAAGTGTCCGCTCCTGTACTTGCATTGCTCAAAATCAAAGTAGGTAATATTCAAATCCCTAGCCTCGAAATTTAGATAATTTCCAACCACATTGCTCATAAGCAGTTCCCACTCTTCCCCACTCATTGGCAATGTGGTAAAAGAAATTTCTGTTTTCGCGTGCGGAAGCGGATTATCGTGCGTGACTCCATCTAAATCCGTATACGCATCTAAGCTCTGCCTTTGCCCGGGCTTACTTTTGTAGCTGCCCCATTCTATGTATTTCTCGGGAAATATAAAATTTGCCTTGTCGAACTTAAGCAGATATTCATTGTATGCCACTCACTCACCACCCCAAAATAAATTGGTGCCACAGACGCGCATTACACGCATCCATGGCACCGATAGCCCTTTCCCCTATGCCGATTCATAGGGCGCACTGATTTAGTTGTTTACATTTTATCATTGTTCAAGATAGTATTTGTACCAAAATAATATCATATCTGGAATGATGGTCTCCCGGTTTGATCGAAGTGCTCCTTGTCCAATTTTCGGATAAGCTGCAATAATCTATACCCCTCACACTCTACCGTAAGATTTATATTTATTTCCTTTTCTGCACTTCCAGCAGAGCCAAGTGATAAAATCTCTTCCCTAACCGCCTTCTTTATAGTATCAAGCGGAGCCTCAATGTTCGTGCCATGCTTTTGATCGCCAAGGACTGCAAGAAACTCACGGTTTGGCGGTATTACGGCTCCCGTCGCAAGAGCCGGTATTTGAGGGGCACTGATTTTAGAAATATTAAATCCAAGTTTTTTTCCTCCAATAACCGGAACCCCTTTCGGAATATCAACTTTAAACTTATTAAGTAAATCAATTAATGCATTTATCCCGTTTGCCACACCTCGTATAAAGCCATTGATAAATCCGATTATTCCATTTACCGCCCCTTTTACAATTCCCTTAATTCCATCCCAAGCAGTTGAAGTTTTGCTTTGAATCGAATCCCAAACTCCTTCTATCTTTTCTTTTATACCCTCAAATACGCTAGATACATTATTATTGAAAAAATCCCAAACATTATTGACAGCGGTTTTTATTTTATTCCATACTGTTGCAGTAACTGTTTTTATAGCGTTCCAGGCAGTTGTGATGGTTGTCTTAATTATTTTTAGAACTGTGCTTATATACAGCTTTATAGCGTTCCAGGCGGTTGTAATGGTTGTCTTAATTATTTCCCATACTGTAAAAGTTAATATCTTTATGGAATTCCATATAGTTGATATAATTTTCTTTATTGCGCCAAATACAGTTGATGCAAGTGCCTTTAGCCCATTCCATATGGTTGTTATTACGCCTTTAATTGCATTCCATATAATGGAAGTATCTAACTTCGCTCGTTCCCAAGCTGCTTTAATCAATGCTTTAACTAATTCAACTCCATTTTTTACAAGATTTCCTATGATTTCCCAACTAATTTTGAGGGTGTCTGATATAGAATCCCAAGTTCCTTTGAAATATTTTTTTATTCCCCCCCATGCTTTTTTCCAATCTCCAGTAAATACACCAATCAAAAAATCAATAATTCCACCAAGAGAATCCGCAATATCGCCGACTACTTTTATAATAGTTTTTAAGACTATTAATACCGAATTTCCCATAAAATCAATAATGGGAGATAAAACCGGAATAATGTTGCTTGCAATCCAGGAAAAAAACGGAACCAAGACATTTTCCCAAAGAAGTTTCACCGCGTCTACCAGTTTCCCTATAAATTCCTTTACTGTATCTACTGTTTCTCCGAATGGACCCTCCATAATTTCTTTAAACTTCTGCCCAAGTCCCTGCAACACCGGAAGCATGTATGCGTTGTACCCATCCAGAAGTTTTCCAAGGATTTCGGAAAGCCCATTCGCAATAGAATCAAATAATGGCTTTAAATGATTATCATAAACATCAGATATGGCATCCCTTACGGTTTGAACGGCTGTAAGCAATCCGCTTGTGAATGGCTCTATTGCTTGTAGAGTTCCTTCAATGGCAGTTTTTATTTTATCTTTGTTTTCGATGATTGGCTTAGTAATCGTATTGAGAATATCTCTTCCGAGTTTTAATGCATTCTCAGAAATCAACATCCTAACTTCTGCAAATATACCGATTAAATTTCCAGTTATCTGCTGTGCTGTATCACCGCCAAAAACAGAAAATATATCAGCAAACGCAACGGAAAAATTTCCTATTATTGCAGAGGTTTCTGTACCAATATCCAGCATTGACACTATATACTTCTTGATACGGTCTTTGTTTTGCGATAGGTATTTTTCTATTCCACCAATAAGGTTTTCCGCTACTGTGAGCCTAATGCTCGCAATTGAGCCAGTAACTTGCCCAAGAGAATACGATAATTGTTTTGCCAGGTTTTTTGTTGATTCCACAACCTCTGGATCGGTGAATATTTCTTTTAAAGTTTCCCCTATGGACAAAATATCTTTTTTTATCCCCTCAAGCCTCGGCTTGTAATCTCCGAGTCCCTCGAAAAATCCTTTTTTAAACAGGCCCGCAAGCACTTTTAATTTTGCTATAATGGCATCAAGTATTCCTCCCAGCTTTTCAAATTGCGTTTCTCCCTCTGCGACTTTCCCATAATCCACATCCCCGATTGCCCCGGATATTCCGCCGCCACTGCCTCCGCTTCCGCCTGAACCGTTGCCAGAGCCGGAATCCTGGGAGGAAATATTATTTAATTTATCCAATGCGGAAAGCTGTCCCTTAGTTGCTTTTGCCGCTTTCCCTGCCGATTTTGCGGCTTTATCATTTGCGCTGGCTAGGTTTTCTGCACCTTCTGCCGCCTCGTTATATTCAGAGCCTATATCTGCACCTTCTCCTTTGGAAATTCCAGAAGAAGTTCCAGCTTTTGATTTCTTTCCGGTAATCAATTCTGTAAATGCCCGAAACGCATTTGCAACAATCGCGAGTTTTTCGAGTAATATATTAATTACCTTGATTGCAGGTGTAAAAATATTGATAAGCCCTTGTCCGATAGTTGCCTTCAAGCTATCGAGCTGTAATTTTAAAACACGCGTCTGGTTTGCCCACGAATCGCTCGTGCGGACAAAATCCCCAGATGCTTGAGAAAGCCGCTCTAGCACAAATTTATATCTAAGGGCAACTTTTTCTTGCTCTGTCATACTTCTGATTGTTTTGTTTATGCCATTAGATAATGCATATTGATTAAGGGCGGCTTCCGTCATCACTACGCCGATGTCTTTTAACGTTTCTGTTTCACCGGAAAATACAGATTTCAGCTTTATATAGGCTAAATCCTGAGATATATCATAAAATGAAGCAACATCCCCCGCGAGGCCCGCGAGAGTAGTGCCCATTTCAAATGCTTCTTTTTCACTGAAATTAAATTGCTTTGCCATGGTTCCAAAAAGGGAAGAGTATCTCTTTGCCATAGTTTCTGAAAGCCCAAAATTTTTTGTTGCGCTTGCGGAAAATTCATCCATTTTTTTAGTCATGTTGGGAAAAGCTACGGAAACAATATTTTCAACTTCTTGTAATTCACTCCCTAACTTAGTTGCTTCTTTCCCAAACTGAACAATTTTCCCAACAGCAAAAGACGCACCGATAACAGCGATAAACTTATTTGCAATGCTTGAAATCCTGGACATAGAACTCCTTATATCTCTTTCGCCGCGTCTCAATCCATCTGTATTAATATTTGTATCTATCCTTATACTTCCATCGTATCGCGCCATAAAACCACCCCAAAATAAATAGGCGCCACAGACGCGCATTACACGCATCCATGGCACCGATAGCCCTTTCCCCTATGCCGATTCATAGGGCGCACTGATTTAGTTGTTTACATTTTATCATTGTTCAAGATAGGATTTGTACCATTTTAAAAAGAGCAGTATTTCTACTGCCCTTTATCGGATTTTACAATCTTGCACTTTTCTTCCAGAATCAAATACCCATCCTTATTCTTTTTTACCATGGCAGTATATCCTTTATCTGCAATCTCCCGTGCAGTCTTTCCAATCTCTTTGTCTGTCATCCCAATACCTCGTCCAACAATCTGTTATATGCGTCTTCCTGCTCCTGCTCTTCCTTGGTCTTTGGCTTTTCAAGGCGAACAAGCTCCTTATTCTGCGCAAGAAATTCTTTCTCGTGCTTTTCTAGTTTCTTCCCCTTGTTCAGCTTGTGCCGGATTCCTACAACAAAAGAGAATGTACCCTCTCCCACTTCATTGAAATATCCAAGAAACGTCCACCAATGCAGATATTCCAGTTCCCTTGTTTCTTTCCCGGCAACCTTATTTACCGCTGAGAATATGATTTGTTCGTCCTGTTTCCAGTTGTATGTAGGAAGTTCGAGCGCCTGATTTTCCGGCTGCCCGGCAGATACGAACCAGGATATTTGCTTTATGGCTTCTTGCAGATTGAATCCGTCCTGCGCCGCTTCTATCACATCATCAGCGCAGGAAAAATCCTCAAAAAGCAGATAGATTGCCACAATCCATTTTTCCTCTTGGGTAAGTTCTGGGTCTTGGAACGCTTCAAAGACTTGAAGGACATTGCGGTAGTCGGTTCGGATAGAGTAATCTTCACCGCCCACCGTCAACACCTCCGGCAATGCGCCTATCATTTTGCGCCTTTCCTCTTATGGTCCTGCGGCTGATACTTTGCCATGCGCTGCTTGCTTGCCAGTTTTTCCAGCTTAATCTTGTGTTCAGACAACCTCTCAATGACCGGGATTAACTTATCCCAAAAGTCAAGAAAGCATTCTAAATCCGGCTGAAAGTCTGGAATCACTGCATACACATCACCAAAGAATTTCCGTGTCGTTCCCTCACCGAAAACGCCGTCCATAATAGCAGTTGCCTTTTCAGAAAAATACTTGCGCTCCTCAATCTGCTTTGCGTAATCCTCACGGTCGATTTCAGATTCTTTTTTCTCCATTTCCTCCGCTAATGCTGTCAGTTCATCACCAGCCGCCAGGAACCTGTCAAAGATAGAAATATCATTGCCGGAAATCACGATGTAATCATCACCGCCGCCGACATATACTTTTGTAAGCGTCACGCGGTTGTCAATTCTGATTTCTTCTGTTTTTGTATTTTCATTTTCAATTTTAATTTCTTCAATTTCTGCCATATTATTGTCCTTTCAAAAACGGGGTATATCCAAAACGAATACACCCCATTATTTTAGCTAAGATTGCTCTTGCTGGTTGATTTTGTCTGCTCCGGTTCACTTAATGCTACCGGGGATGTTCCGCCCTCCGGCGTAAATGTCGGAACTTTGTTTGATACAGACACAGTTCCCTGCACCCTGCCGCCATCCTCGGAAATTGTGAACGGAATCCCGTATCCAGAAGTACTGGCTCCCTCACTGTCTACAACGACCTTTACTGGAACCTTAAACCCCTTCCCGGTCAGTGTCTTTGTTGCCGACTCTTTTACTTCGTCTGTTAGCGTTGCTACAAGCAATGTTGCAGAAGTTCGTGCATCATCCGTTGCCAGTGTATCTACAATCGTCTGCAAAGGCTCGTAAATCGAATCCTCGTACCGTGCTATGTAACTGTCATTGCTAAGAGACGGCGTATAGCCGTTGTTCACAAATGTCACTTCTCCCTGCACGTTCTTCACCTGTTCAGTATCTGGGTTCAACTCGATGCTCAAATCATCAGTGTCTTTGCCAAGGCACGTCCAGTCCGTGTTGTTGAATGACAGCCAGAACGCCCGGCATCCCCTTAAAATCTTACCTGTTTTCGCTGGTTCAGGCATATTTCTCTCCTTTCTACCCCATAACTTTTAGGGGTTAGCGACTTGCTCAAACGCAAGCCGGTAATTATTTAATTTACTTCATATTCCATCACCACATTAGCGGCAAACACGGTTGACTTATCCCCCTCAACCTCTTCCACATTTGCGAATGTATTGCCTGCGGTAATTTTTGTTACAATTCTGTTTCCTTTTAGTCGGGGAAGATTCTGAACATCTTCAAGCCATCCGGTAATGTTATCAACAACTGCCTGTGCATTTATCATCTGACCGTTTCCAGTTGGAAAACTTTGATATGCAATCTGAATGGTTAGATTTGCAGTAAACCCGCCTGTCACATCAGGTTTTTTGTTTCCATCTCCAAAAGTTATGATATACACGCACTTGCCGACATCCTTTGAGTTGTACTTAATCTTTGCGTCCTTCGGGATAAACGGGCACTCCGCAATCAGTTCCAGCAGCATTTCCCCGACCTTATCATATTCCGTTTTTGACAGGCGTTCTTTGATTTCTTCGGGCATGGGCTACTCCTCTATGGTAGCTATGGCAGATACTTTTTTTTCCGCGATTTCAGAAATCAGCCTGTTTACTTCATTCAGCTTTACATGAAGTTTTTCCGCTACTTCCATGGCGTCCTGCACTTCTGAATAGTCAGTTTCCACCTTGATTTCAGCTTTCTTTTCCTCAATCGTGCCGCAACAGCCGCCCCAATTCGCAACCGGGGGATAGCTGTAAATGTTCATGTGTATTTTTCGGTATAAATTCAGATACATTTCAGCCGGGAGTTTTTTCAGAGATTCGTGCATGATGTCAAGGTCAATTCTGCAATCTTCTCCCGATTCTGCAATAATATTTTTAATGGTTTTCACTTTTTATCTTCCTCCTATTTCAAATCTTGGTATTAAGGCATAAACGTCCACCGTATCAACACCGAACGCATTCCCGTACTTGGTTTTGATATACTCAAAAAATCCGCCGGGGTACTTGCTTTCGTCTTGGTCTATCAGTCCGACAGGTACATCAATGTCTATGCCTAATTCCGCTTTCTTTACAATCACGAAGAAATTCTTCCCCTCGGTGTCCAGTGTGAAACTTTCCAACATTTCATCAGTCGTTAGGTCGTTCCACACTTCCGGGGCTTTGTACGGCTTTGGCAGATTGGCATTTGGGATTTTTACCACGCACACACTGGCGTTTTCCATCCCGCTTGCTTTCTGGTTCGCGCCCTGCGTCAGCTCTACCCGCACATTGTCAAACCGTGTGCCGAAATATGTTTCTGTTTCCATCAGTCCGTTTATGTACCGGTTATAGACAACCACGCTGTCAACATAGCCTATTCCCATAGTGTCATTCTCCTGACTTCTGCAACGCCTGTACGCCACGCATAAAGGCACAAGTGACATCAGCCATTTTCTTTACATTATCCGGCTTTTTCAAATCCTCAATAGTTTCTTTGAACGCTTCCTCGACATCGGGATTCTCTTTGAAAATCTTTCTGACATTTTCCCTCGAACATTCAAGGCAAATATCAGTACCCCAAACTTTGGGAAGTTCTTTCCCGCATTGCTTACAATTCATCTTCTCCACCTTCACCTTCCTCCGGTTCCACTGGCTTTTCCACTGGCTTATCCTCCGGCGGTCTGCTTATCGGGGCATTGCGGCGCGGGTAGGGGATTCCGGCATACAGAAGATTGACGCCGTTTGAATCCGGCACGCCGCCCAAACCATCACGCACAATGCCATAAACCATAGTATCAGCCACTTTCTTATCCTTTGCCGCTTCCATTGTGGCGGTACTGGCAGAACCAGCGGCAGAATAGCCAATGCTTTCAGAGCCACTTGAAATGGACGTAATAACCTTTCCCCTTACCGTTCCATCAGCCTGTGCCACCGTTCCCATACTCTCCATAGCGGCGGCGTTGTAACTGTCAATCTGATAGAGGAAATCTGCCAGCTCACAAACGCAGTCCTTGACCGCTTCCACGTCCCTTTCATTGGTTGGAAAGGCAAATTGCAGCTTATTCCCGGTTATCCTGTCAATCCTGCGTTCTGCCCTCCGTCCAAATCGCTTGTAATCGTCCGCATACATCTTTCCGCCGTATTCAGTTGAATAATAGTCGTAATCTGCGTACATGGCTGCTCCTTATGATAAGTTGCTCTCTTTTGCTGCCTTTGCTGTTCTTGCTGCTGCACCGGAAGTTGCGCCAAATTTGTAAACTGCGATAGCGTCAAGGTATTCTGCAAACAGCTTCATACCCATAAGAGCGTGCATTTCGCCCATAACACGCGTATAGTTACCCTCTGCATGGACACCGATAAGATTTGTTTCGCCTGTGATTGTGTAATTCAATCCAAGTTCTGCAAAATCGGCATCTGCCGGGCTGACATAATACAGCACGATATTGTCTACCGGGGTAGAAATGACTGTACCCTCCGGGATTTCAGAGGAAACAATAACCGTACTTGCGCCGAGGAAGTCTTTCATGTACTCAATGCCGTTTCTTGTCTGCAACGTGATTTCCGCCGCGCCGAGATACTTTCCGACATCAACCGTGTTTACGAATGTAACAATGTTTCCGTAGTTAAGGCGCAGCTTCTTGAATTTATCCTTAACCATTGTGATTGACATGGAAATTGCCATCTGCATGGTGTCATAGGTAGCTGTAAGGGTTCCTGTCTGCGCAAACGCATAGAAGCGGTCAAGCACCTTGTTCTGTAGCTCCATAAGGAACGCTTCATCTGTCTTTCTTACTGCTATAGCTGCGCCGAATTTGTTTACTGCTTCTGCCGTTACTGCCTTTCTGAATTTTTCTAGGTCAATGTCCTCATAAGCCACCGGAACAACAGTTGCTTTGGACAATGGAACCTCGTCACCTTCCGGCACGTTCCCGTCCTGCAATTCTACAGTTGCTTTGCTCGATACAAGCTTCGTACCGGGTTCTTTGCGGATAGGGCGCATGATGCCAAGAATTTCCTGCAAGGACTGCCAGTTCCGCTGGAACATGGTAATAAATGCAATTTCTCTCGCTTCAAGCTTTATATCCGCAGCCATTGTTGTATTTTCTAATGCTGCCATTTACTTTTCTACCTCCTGAATAAATGAATGTTTTCCGCTATTCTCCGCTGCATTTCTGCTGGGTCTTTGATAGCTTCGATTTCTTCTCGTGTTAATTTTTTATGATTGCCGCCACTGTTCAGCGGCCCCGTGAACGGTTTTGCTTTCTGTCCTTCAAGCTGCTCCTGCTTCTCATCAACGAAAGCGGAAGCATCTTTTTCTTTCATTTGGGAAATTAAGTCATTCAGACCAAGGATTTTACCGTCTTTCAACTTCAATCCGGCTTCCTTAATGTCTGCCATAACAGACTTTTTCGCTGCTTCACTGGTAAACTTCACGCCCTCAAGCTCCGCTTTCAAAGCGTCCGCAAAATCACGCTCATACAGTTTTGCGTCCCGGTCTTTTTCTGCGTCCTCGGCTTTCTTTTTCCATGCGGCAAGTTCGTTCTGCACCTGCGCCGGGTCAATACCCTCAAAACCTTTCAAGGTTTCCTCTGCACTTTCGGCTTTTTCCTTCCATGCGTCCCGGTCAGCTTCTAACTTGGAAATCGCCTTGTTATGCTCCGCTGTGTTTTTGTAATGCTCGGATAAGGCTTTCTTCACATCAGCTTGCTTGTCTGCCGGAATCTCAATCCCAAATGATTTCAATGTTTCAATAAGTTTCTGCATAGTTATCCTCCTGGTCGTGTTTATTGACCTGCCGCCGCAGGTATGGATTTAGGCAGATAGACCACTGCCGGGGTAATTGAAGCGGTTGGAATCGAACCAACATCTACCCCATGAGTGATTAGCTATCTAGGGCGTTCTGTCCTTTTGAACTACGCTTCAAGGGGGTGCGCCCACCCACAAGGGGCAGACGCTTGATAGGGAAATGTTGCACCTGCGCCATAGACCACCTGCAAGCAGACAGCATAACCACAAGCGCAAATGCACCCGTGCGGAATCGAACCGCCTTTACAGCACCATTACTGACGGATGCACCCTCTTGAAAGGAGGGTTAGGAAATTTATCGAAAATTAAATAATGTCAAAATAAAAATGCCAGCAAACACGATTTCTCGTATCTACTGGCACTGAAACTTTGTTACTGGCACTAAACTAATCTGTATTCAATTTTCTTCCGCATATAGGACAATAGTTTATCACAATGCGCCTAATTGTCCTTGTCGGCTTATCATATAGACTAAAACTGTCTTGACTTGCAACCTCAACAATCCCACTTTTAGGATTTTTAATAATCATTTCTGATTTATCACTTTTATCAATGCCAAAACCATCTCTTGTCAGAAATAAGTTTTTACCATTCTCGCAGTATTCACACACTTTCTGCCACCTTGCTCTCCATATCCTTAATATCCATAACCGTTTCCCTCTTGCACTTCGGGCAGAACACAATTAGGTTTTTCGCCTCCGTGTCCGGTCTGATTTTCGTTCGGGTTTTTCCGCCGCAGATGGGGCAGAGTACCCATTTTTCTGTCATGCCCTTTTGTTCCATTCTTCAACAGCTCTCTTTCTGTCATCATACAAAGGATTTATATCGCCGCTATCCGTCAAGGAAAACTCAACTTTATATCTCTTTGGCGATTTTGCACCGCAGTCCTCACATTCGATTTCAAAATCAAATCCAACTCCATGATGTGATGACGAATTACTGATTGTGTTAAATACCGCTTCGCCGCCGCAAAACGGACATTTCTTTAATTCTTCCATTTCCCCATTCCTCCCGATTTCCTATATCATAAAAGCATTGATACCGCAGAAAACGCTTCGCATTTGTCCCTGTCTCTGATTATCTTCCATGTCTTTTGGACTTATAGGCTGTCGCGCCCATTTCTCAATGCCTTTACTGACTATATTGTACCGCAGTTTTGTGAGGATGTTGTACCAATTTAATCCAATTCGCTTAGTTTCTTTCCACATTGTGGGCAATAAGCAAGTTCCATTGGCATACTATTAGTTATACCTTTCCTCATTCTTCCTTTTGTTTTTATTTCTGCAAATATAACTTTAAAATCAGTATCTATACCGTGCCTACATGCTGTTTCTTCCGCATATTCTTTTGCAACCATATACATTTCGCAAAACTCACACATTCCCATATCCTACCTCTTGCGGTTTCCGACAGAGGATAGCCAATCTCCCTGTCGACATTAAAATCACAAGCCATTGACCGCTTACGTTTGATATAGTCGGCGGCTAACCGACAGCATGGATAGGAATGGAATCGAACCATTCTTTCATGCGTCCATGACATACGCCCAATTGCTATCCACTGTCCATTTTCTGTCTGCAAGGACTGTGCAGGGGAATTTCTTCAACCGTTTATATGATACCATATATTTTTAATGGATTTGTACCAAGTTATACGCAAAAGAGCGGCATCACTGCCGCCCCTTGTCGTGGGAGATTTTTTCTTCGATTGCCTGAATGATATATTTATTTAGGCTCATTCCTGCCTGTTCTGCAGCCACCTTGTATCGCTCAATGTCTGATTTATCTGTCCTCAATTTGTATTCTCCAATATTAGAAAGATATTTTTTTATGGCTTTTGCTCTTGATTCTGTATATGTTCCGCTCATAACATACCTCCTTACAAATAATATATCATAGTATCGTGTATGGGGATATATGCAATTTTACTAAATATATGGGGTTATATTTTGTGAAATCTGCCTATTGATATATGGGGCTATACATGATATGATAGTATCATCAAAGGAACGGAGGAAATCAAAATGTTAAGTGTAAAAGGAATCAAAGAAGCAATCGAAAATACAGAATACGAATTTTATGGAATCAGAGTTGACGAAATAAAATACAGCGTTGGAGAAACCGCAAATAATTCACACCAACTTTTTCAAGACCCGGATTTTGATGAAGACGGAGAATTGATTTATCCCTATATTGAAGATGGAATTTACGAAGGCTTTTATGATGCGGGAGAACTTGATGGAACTTGCACAATCGGGTTTGATGCAGAAGATGATAACTCTATCCAAAAGGCACTTGAAAAGGTAGAAATATACTTTGGAAGTTATATCCATATTTTAGGCGGCGATTATGCAGAGGGCGGAAATGACAGTGGAGAAATAATCATATCTGATGCAGAAGTTCTGATGTCAGCAGAAAATTAACCACACCACCCACCCGGCGGGGTTGCGCCGGGAGAAAGAAGGGAAGATATGGGAACATACAGAGAATGGATTGAAAACAGGAAAAAGGAATGGATTGGAAAGCATGTAAAATTTGAGGGCGGTATTTACAATGTAGTTGATGTCGATTACAACGGTTTCTTACTCATAGATAAAAGAGCGCGATATACCGATACAACGGCAGTTGCAATACATCATGTAGAAGCAATAACAGAACAGGCGGCAGTATAACACCTACCGCCCTTTTTCTTACATCTCCGCAATTTCTCTCGCGTATTTCTTCACTATCTCGCGCTCTTCCCGGCAATCTGCATCTCTGCAAATCTGCTTTACCATGGACGAAACCCCGCACATGAAATCCTCTAATGCGTCAAGCATTTTCCCCTTGCTCTCTCCGTCCCTTGCATTGCTGTATTGTCTCTTCATTTCCCGGTACTTATCCATGTCGGTATCATCACCTGATAACCGAGAGTAATTCGGGCGGTGGACATATCTTCCAGTGCGCTCGCTTCTTCCACGGCGGTAGGAATTGCCGTTGTCGTAGTCGTTGGAGTAGCCGCCACGCTCACGGCTGTAATCTTCCATATCCCGGCTGTAGCCCTCCTGCGAATAGCCGCCGTCCTGCATCATTTCGATTTTGTCCACACCCTTCATGATTTCCACCAGCTTATAGGCGTTGTCCAAATTGGAAGAGGTCAAGCCTTTTTCCTCAATCGCTTT
>ERZ808054.222-NODE-222-length-70413-cov-17.453651_pt1 | contig 70413 bp, 67 predicted proteins | sample MGYA00380201_ERZ808054 | MGnify/ENA primary metagenome ERZ808054 (study PRJEB31490, sample SAMN06133419) | mouse gut metagenome | isolation source: Z5_2 | host: mice | place: China: Chengdu | collected 2015-05 ... | reverse complement strand
ACCAGCGCATTGCCATAGCTTTCTCTTGTTGCTATTTTCTTTACTTCTGACATAATGCTTCACCTACTTTCTCCAAAGAGCCCCAGTAAAATCCCATGATAAAAATTCTCCTTCATCTCTTTTTTGACATTCGTATCCCGTATACTTATAGTCCTTTTCAAGTAAGATGTAAAGCCTGCTTCAATGGCACATACATCGTTTTCCTGAAAGGCTCTGCAAAAATCTCCCAGTTTTTGACTGTCTTTCTTCGTTTCTCCTTCAAACCATTCACGAATCTGCCGGACATAGATCCAACGTATTTCTTTATTGGGAATAACAAGCTCTGTCATGTCTCCATCATCTTCTCCATACTGTGTCAAATAGCCTGTCGAAAAAAGAATGCTCCACAAGTTGTCAATGCCAGAATCCAAATCCCTATAGGTGAGTTCCTGATATATTTCCTTTTTTACACTGCCATAATTAATCAGACTCTCTATCTCATCTCTTGTAGATGCATCGGCTTTATCAACAAACTTCCTGACAATATCATTACCACTTGTATTTACCCAATAATTTTTCGGACTTACAACCGGATTCATCTTTAATGCATGGCAATAACTTATAACATCCCATGGACAATATATCTCCAGGTCGCCAAATCGATAGCCATCATACCACTCTTTTATGAGATCATATTTCTCCATCTTACCATAATATTCAAGCATTTTCCTGACTTCTGAATCCGTAAACCCAAAGTATTCATTATACTGTACATCCTTCACAGTATATATATTAAAGTTATTGATCCCTGTAAAAATACTTTCCTTGGACACCCTGAGACACCCGGTAAGTAACGCAAAATACAAACTGTCATTTGTCTTGAGCGCCTGCCCAAACAGACTTCTGACCAGTTCCACCATATCCTCATAATATCCTGACTGATATGCCTTATCAAGCGGTACATCATACTCATCTATCAGTATGATTGCTTTTTGACCATAATGCTTTTGCAGCAGCCTTGATAACGTCAACAAACTATCCTTCAAAAGGACATCGGCCATTGCAAACTCACCATTGTCATCCAGCTCAATCAGTTTTTCATATCGCCTGCACTCTGTCTTAGTCAATTTATCGCTCTGTAACAAATTTTGAAATCTCATTGCTTCACTTCCAATAATGTTACGAAGCATTCCCTTTGCCTCATCCAGATTCCTGCCGCTCACGCCTTTTAAAGTAACCGAAATGACTGGAAATTTCCCCATATATTCATCACAAAGATCCTTCTCCTTTGAAATCTGAAGCCCATCAAAAATGGCACCGTCATTACCAAATTCAAAAAAATATTTTAACATGCTTATGTTTAAGGTTTTCCCAAATCGTCTGGGACGAGTGAATAAGTTTACCTTCCCAATGTTTTCCAGAAGATCTTTGATCAGACCGGTTTTATCCACATAGTAATATCCTGATGTCCGTATTTCCTCAAAATTTTCAATCCCCACAGGAAGCCTTATTTCCATCGCCGTAATGCACCCCTTTCTGCCAATAAGCTCTTAACTAAACCACAGCTTCTATCAGTTGCTTATCGCCCAGCATTATTTCCTTTACACCAATATTTTTCTTCTGGTTAAAATTAAAACTAAGCATATAGCCTTTATTCAAATGAAAATGATCAAGATAATCAGTTAATTGTTTTTCCCCACGCTCATTGTATGCATTTCCATGCCAACTTTTAAGCTCGCATACATATTGTTCCCCATGATAATCAATTACCAGATCCATACGTTCACGATTCCGGGTTTCAGCTTCCACATAGCAATTTCCTGTTCCGTTAATAATCGGCTTTAAGAAAAGCATAAAATATTTATTTCAGGAGAAAATAATTATATAACCGTGTCTCAAATATCCGGTTAGAAAAAAGAACACTTGAATCCTTCACCTTTACAAACCCAAACATCATGGCATCACGGACTGCCCTGTCGTCTGGGTTATATGCAACTTTCTGCCCTTTGAATAATAAAGCTGAAATAACATCTTTAAGTTCCGGGAAATCACTCAGTTTCCCCATCAAAGACTCAAAAAACGGATTTTGATCTTCAAGCAGCATTTTTACAGCTTCCAAAAACCAGCCTTCGTCCACGCACTGCTCCTGGTCTGAAATCCTTTCACCCCCGCCAGGCGTTCATCCATAAACTTACAAATACGTGAAACCAGATAAGGATATCCTGAAGTATAATCATAAATTAAACCTGCAATCTCTGCGAGGTTCATTCCTGTCTTATGGGCATTTTCATATTCCGTAAGCATTCCCAAAATATCTTCTGCGGAAAAACTCATATCCACCAGAAAATCAGCCGCAATATTCCATGGGCTATTTGTCTTATGATCAGGAAAAACCTGATTGTTGGTTACGCTGTCTACTTCATCAATCATCAGAACAATCTCTTTTTCTGACTGCCCGCACCATTTGTTTATTACCCTGAACAGCATTAAAATTGTTGGATTTCCCACATTACCTTCTGCATATGCTTCTAATTTCCCCGGATCTCTTTCGGAAAATTCTCCACATTATCCAGCAGTTCACCTGCAAATGCCATTACAAAAGCACTTTCACTTTCAAAATTTGTGTAGCTCAGTTTCTGAAAATCCAGACTGACCACCACATACTCATCCCTTAGAAAATCCGCAAGCGCTTTCAACATTGTTGTTTTTACATACCGTCTTGCGCGATTTATTGTGAAATATTGTCCTGCATCCACCATAGCCTTTACCTGCTTCAGCCGTCCAGTAAGATCTACCATATAGTGTAATTCCGGTATACAATTTGCATTTACATTAAAAATTTTTCCCATGATCTTCCCTATGCCTTCTGTTTTCATTTATTATATCTGATTAGAATTTTCTTTTCAATGTTTTCAAAATCAGTTGTAAAAAACCTTTCTGTACCATTTAGTATATTGAGGCCGCAATCTCTCGCTGCTATCATAAAAAACAGGAATGTTTACGGAGGTGATCACATTGAGAAAAGAAACCATATATACTGCTTTAATACGAAAATTCCGTTCAGGAAGATTATATTTGGCAGGTATTTTAATTACCTTGGTTTTTGAAACAACTATTTCTTTATTATTGCCCAGCTTCATGAGCAAAATAATAGATGGTTTAAGCAAGCACACAATGACATGGCTGGCTTCATTGACCATGCTTTTTCTGATAGCAGTCCTTGCCAATGGATTCTTTAATGTCCTGAACGCATTGCTTAGCGAAAAAGCAGGGCGAAGGGCTTGTGACGAACTGAGAAAAGATGGCTTTAGCAGAATATATCATTTTTCCATAGCACATCATAAGTCTGCTAAAACAGGTGACTTTCTTGAAAAAACAGAAGGTGATATCAATATTCTCGCAGGCTTTTTTTCAAATATGCTTATTGATATCATAAGCAGTTCCTTTCTGGTATTCGGTATATTAATCGTTTTTACAAGAAAATCAGTATATTTAGGTCTTATATTTTGCTTTCTTTCCATACTTATTTTTTCAATTTTTATCGGAACGCAGAAAAAAATTTCACTGTTGTGGAAATCTGCAAGAGATTCAGGAACAGAGGTTTTTGGTGAATTTACCCAGATCATTCGTTCTGCCGTTGATCTTATCGGGCTGAAAAAAGAAAACTATGCAAGTAACCGGTTTAAAGAAAAATTTGACCAATTTGAGCAAAAACAAGTACGCGCCTCCTTTATAGGCAATATTCCTGCTACCATATTCTTTTCTTTGCTGAATGTCGGAGAAGGTATCGCCTTGTTGATCGGTATTTACCTGTTGCGGAAAAACGAACTTACAATAGGTGATGTTTACTTACTGCTAAGTTATGTAGGTTTGCTAAATACACCCTTTTTCCATTTAAAATACCAGTTTACGCAACTGCCAATGACCTTATCAGCATTTTCACGCCTGAATTTAATTTATGGCGCAGAAGAAATTGATGACCAAACAGGAACACTATGTAATTTTGCTGATGAAAGTATAAAATTTAATTCTGTTACTTTTGGTTATGATGACAGCAATATCGTGCTTAAAGATGTAACCTTTAACATCAGCCCCCATGACAGAGTATTGATTGAAGGCAGAACCGGCGGAGGAAAAAGTACGATTTTGCATCTGATTGCCGGATTTTACAAACCAATAAGCGGAAATATCATTATTGGTCAGAATCCCATTCATGAATACCAGAGAGATTCTTACAATGAAAATGTTTACTATATCTCACAATTTTACCCGATTGTTGAAGATACTTTGCGCAACAATCTGACCCGCTTTAATGAAAAATACAAAGAACAAACCATTGTGGCAGCTATAAAAAAAGTACACTTAGATCTATGGATGTCCAAAAAAGGAATTGGGCTTAACAGTCTGGTATGCCCTGCTGATTTTACAAAGGATGAAATACAATTATTAGCATGGGCTGGCGCAGTCATCGCATCCCCGCGTATCTTATTGGTCGATGAATTTGATGCAGCAATAAGCGATGATACGATCAAAATAGCAGATCAGTTAATCCATACTTTGTTTATAGATTCGACAATAATAATTGTTTCCCATAAAAACAGGAGTTCCATAAATTTCCATAAAAAAATTTATATGGAAGATGGTCGCATTGAGGTGAAAAATGAAGCAAATATATAAGCTATTTACAAGAAAACTCAGATTATTCGGAGCAGCCGTGATCTCTGTTGAAATAATTACATACACGTTCAGCTTCCTGTTTAGCGGTCTGGCAAAAAAAGATATTTTTAACGTATTAGAAGGCAAGGAGGTCACACTAGGCATCACCTCATTAAACCTTTTGATTTTGATCAATGTCCTTGCCCCGCTGATCATAAATGTTGTCAAACAAATCAATTCAGGTCTGGCTGAGAAGCTGAAAACAAAAATCAGATATAATATAAAGAGCTTATTAATAAAATACGCATTAAATGTATCTTTTAATGACCAGAAAAACCTTACAGAAGGGGAAATCTTAAACTATTATCGAAATGAATGTGAGGACATTGTCAATTATTTTATGGAATTTTATAATCAGTCCCCAAAGCTTGTTCTGTCAGTATCCATATTAATTGTAATATTCTTTACCAACCCTGTTTTTGCATTCGTCAGTATCATTCCGACTGCAATTATGGTTCTGTTAGTGAAAGCCTTAAGCAAACGCATCTTTGCATACAGAACATCCGCAAGAAATAAAAACAGAGAAGTAACAGGTTTTTTAAATACTTTTTTTGAAAACATAGAATTTTTTCATATGGTTGGAAACAAAAATAAAATAATTGACATTTATTTTCAAAAATGCATTGAAAGATCCAAAAGCGAAATAAAAGACCAAATACTGGACAGACTGCTGAGCGCGATATCGTCAAATTCATCAAATTTTGCGCTAGGGATCATCCTCCTCATCGCATTGCCGTTTATGACAAGCGGGAAATTTACTGTCGGCGAATTCGTCATGTTTGGATATTATTATGCGTTTTTGGCGTATTTGCCGGACGCCATAGCATCTTTGTCCAAAAGAAAAAAACAAACCAGAGTATCACTGGAAAGAATCCATATTGTATTAGAAGAAGGAACAAAGCCTCATGGAACCGTAACAGAAAAAAACGGTCTTCTGATCAATGCAGAAATTAATGGAGCTCCCAAATCCATCAAAGCCGATAAAGGCGACATAATTGTTATTCAAGGCAGCAACGGAAGCGCGCTGTTGAAAACCCTGTTTTTATTGTGCAGTCACTATTGCAAAAACAATTTATGCGCCTATGTTCCCAGAGAGCCGGTTCTATTCGATGAATCCATAAAAGAAAATATATGCATGGATAAAAAATATAAAAAAGATATGATGGAAACCATCCTTGCAAAAACTGATTTACTGGAAGATATCACATCATTTGAAGAAGGAATCTTAAAACAGTCCGGAAAGAAAGGCGAAAGCTTATCAGGAGGACAACGGAAAAGAATCGGAATCGCACGCGCATTATATTCAGAAGCAGATATTTTATTTATTGATGGTCTGACGGACTGCGTGGACTGGGATACCGGTCAGAAATTGATAGACGGTGTTTTAACCAAATATGAGGGCATCATATTTATTGCATCAGAGTCCTTAAATACTGGAAAAATAGCGGACAGAATTGTTTACATTTATACTGGGAGCAGGTAAAATATTAGTCATGGAACAAAAACCGTTAGAGGTTTTTACTAGGGCGGTGCGTGCACTAAACTGGATTTGAACTTATTGAATAAAAAGGTTCACTAGAGAATATTCTGTGTTTTCTAGTGAGCCTTTTTATCACTTTACCATAATCGCTACCGACTGTTCAAATATTTCATAATCCCCATATGGATGTTCCAGGCAAGCTTTTCCTGATAAACATCATCGGAAAGCTTTGCCGCCTCCTCCCTGTTTGACAAGAACCCGCACTCCACGATCACGATTGGTTTAGAAGTCTTTTTCAGCAAAAAATAGCTGTCATTCCCCCTTGCCTCTCTTTTATTATCCGGTTCCAGCTCCCGGAGCTGCTCCTGCAATATTTCCGCAAGCTTCTTACTTTTTTCACTGGCAGCATAATAAAAGACCTGCCCGCCTTTGACATACTCTTCATGGTAGCTGTTCTGATGGATGCTCACCACCAGGACTGCATTGCTGGATTCTATGATCTCCAGCCGTTTCTTCATATCCTGTACCTTCTTATTAGATGCGCTCTCATCATACAAGCCATCCTCTCCTTCTCTGGTCATGATGACTTCTATACCCTCTGCCTGCAAAAACTGCTTTAACTGTCTGGCAATTTTCAGATTAATATCCTTTTCAAGCTGGTCATTCACTCCCACTTTTCCGGGGTCTATGCCGCCATGCCCTGCATCCACCACCACACAGACTTTTTCCTTGTCCTTCACCTGCAAGGAGCTGACATAGACAGCCCCTTCCTTTGCCACAAAAAACATGGACACCAATAATATGGCTCCCATAATGCCCTGCAATACCCGATGATACTTCTCCGACATTCCAACCGCTCCCACAAAATGGAACTTCCTCAAAACACATCAATCTTTTAACAGTTCCATAGGCTTTGCTTCATATATATGCTTCAAAAGCGGTTTCCATTCAAAAAGGCTGACCAAACGACCAGCCTTAAAAATTTCTTATCGGTTCATATACTCTTCAATCTTATCCCATACGGCAGGTTTTTCAAATCCCAGCCGCCAGCACGCAACGCCTGCGATCTGGTATTTATCCATGATATTCAGTTTCACTTCAATGGAGCTTTCATCTTCCAGCCACACCTGGAACAGGCTTCCGCCTTCTGTGTATTCTCCGTAATTCTGGCAGGTTTCTTCATTCCATTCCACAGGGATATTATGGGCTCTGACGTATTCTTCCGCCACATCCATGCCAACTGCCTGACTGCCGATCGCACCGTCCTTGGTCTCCCATATCCTGGTATAAAAAGGAACCGCGTTGATCACCTTTTCCGGCGGCACCTGTGCTACCGTCTGCTCGATCCCTTTCTCCACAAAATTGATAGACGCCACGCTTCCTGCTTCTCTGCTGCCGGCATAATGTTCGTCGTATCCCATGATAATGACATAATCTGCAACAATTCCCTGCTCCGTCCTGTCATAGTGATCTGTACCACCCATAGGAACATAATTATCAATGGAAAGCACCAGATTGTTTTTCCTGCACGGAATGGACAATTCTCTGATAAACTGGATAAAATGCTCCCCGCAATCCGAGCTGATCTGCTCAAAATCTACATTGATCCCATCCAGCCCATAGGAAAGAGCTTCATTCACCAAGCCATCGATCAGCTTTGCCCGGGTGGTGGTAGATGAAAGGATTTCATACATGTCAATGCTGTCCTTGTACTCAATATTTTCTACAAGCCCCCAGACTTCCATTCCCATGCCATGGACCTTGTCCACATAGGACTGGCTGGCAAAGCTGGTAAAACCGCCCTCATTGTCGCACACCTTAAACCATGTAGGAGAAATCACCGTTAATGCTTTCGCATTGGCAATCACTTCATCCAGCGTGCCATTCCCTGCCGTTCCTGCCACCACATGCCAGCCCAGATTGACCTTGCCCTGTCTGGTCTGACTGGTATAGACCGGCTCCTCATAGTCTGTGACTGGAATGGGCATTTCCATCCGGATACCGTCAAGCCGCTTATTCTCCACATAACCAATGACAGAATCCATAGTCTTAACCTTGCTCCATGTTTCCATCTGCTCCAAAAGGATGACCTTATCCCCGGCACTTAAATCTTCGAGCACTTCACTCTTTACGCCGCCTAATATCCTGACGGCGGTATCCTTTTTGATCTCTGCCACCTGGCGGTCATCCCACCGGGTATAAATCTGCAGCCTGTTCGGCTCCAAAAAGCCTTCGTAAGAGAAATTAGTATACTGTTTCACATAGTCCAGCGCCACATAAAGGGTATCCCCTTCATAAACAGCAGGCACATAGCTTAAAGACCTGCTTCCGTCCTTATCCGTCATTTCACTGCTTCCGATCACGGTGCGGATAATATCATCCGGCACTGTATACAATAGCAGCCCCTCTTTCCGGTCTTCGTAAAAACGCTGGTTAAAATATTTATGGACCGTATTCAGATCTACATAATAAACGTCCTGAATGAGCCTTGCACGTTCCTCTATCATCTCATCCTGCAACACGATAGCTACATCCGCCTCATCCGACATCTCAAAATAGGCAGATAAATCCGCACGCTCCTTCGAGTAGGAATATTTGTTCCACAATGTTGCGCCAACGCTTACGCCCCCGATCACGATAATAAGGGCGATGGCTATCACAACAGGAAGTATCTTTTTCTTCATCCTGCAATCCTCCAATCGCCCTATATTATAGCAGACTATTCCTACACCGTCATTACCAATTTTGACTTTTTACAACAAAAATATACCGATGCGGGGCACCGCGGCAATTTTAATATCATCGTTATTAGGGGCATTCTGATTCTGAAACGCCCGGTGCCCGCATCGGCTACGGAGGACAATCATCTCCCGGAAATCAGATCGTACCTGATTTCCTTTAATTTTCCTTCTTTGTCAGTCACATAGTCCGGCATATAGACTGTATCCTCTCTCACACAATTTTCTATAATATAATCCGTCGTGGACGGAACACCATTTAAGTACAGCTTTACGCCTGTTCTTTCCATCTGTTCTAATTGTGACTTTAAAGGTTCATACTCGGCATACTTTTTCAACTCTTCTCCCATCCGTTTCGGATTTTGACATTTTCCCAAAAGGATCCGTGATATGTGATGTCAAAAAAATAAATAAATTCCGAAACTGATTATACTTTTCTCAATAATGACGATAATAGAAACAGATAAGATGCCGGGTACGTATCCAAATAAATTTACCGCTGCGAACATCCATATTGGGGTGAATTATAACCGAAAAGTTCTGGTGATTTGTTCGCGGACAGGCACGCTGCCTGTAAGACAATACTCTCAGCTTCTGCTATTGCAGATTCCAAGAAAAATATTTGATTAATTTTTTAGATGCGTTCTAAAATGATTAAAAAACATGCCTCCTTCTGATACCTTATTTACCCGGAAGCATCTTACATGGATAATTATAGTGTTTTTTACCAAATTTTTCAAGTATAAATTTCAGTTTTTTATTAATTTTTAACAAATAGGGGTAAAAATAAAAAATTTAGATAATTTTATAAAATTTTCTTAAACTGTTTTTCTGTCCTCTTGACTTAAACTCATTCAAAGTATAATATAAATTTAAGTGTCACCAAACAACAGGATAACAGTATCTTAATAGTAAGGATGTGATAAAATTATGAAAATAGAAAAAGTAAACGATCACCAGATTCGCTGTACCCTGACCAGGGAAGATTTGGCTGACAGAGAATTGAAGCTCAGTGAACTTGCTTATGGTACCGAGAAAGCTAAAGATTTATTCCGCGACATGATGCAGCAGGCATCTTTTGAATTTGGATTTGAAGCGGAAGATATTCCATTAATGATAGAAGCGATTCCATTAAACTCCGAATGCATTGTCCTGATCATTACGAAGGTCGAGGATCCTGACGAGCTTGATACTCGTTTTTCCAAGTTTGCTCCTTCTGTCCATCAGGATGACAGTACACTGGACGAAGTCTTAGACAGCCTTGGCGAAGGGGCGGACGATGTTCTGGATCTTTTCAAAAAGCTCCAAAACGGCCGTGCTTCCGCATCTTCCGATACAGCCCATACAGAGGATATTCCGGAAAGCACCAAGCGCTCTTTCAAGAACGCTCTCCAGAAAAAGCTTTCCGATACTTCCGTGCCTGTAGAGCTTACCAGAATTTATTCTTTCAGAAGCCTGCGGGAAGTAACCGCCGTATCCCATGTGCTTTCCGGCTTTTATGCCGGTTCCAATTCCTTATACAAGCAGCAGGACGGCAGCTTTCTTCTGGTAGTGTCCAAGAGTGAACATACACCTGTTGATTTCAATAAGGTATGCAATATACTTTCAGAATACGGTGCCGGAATCAAGTCCGTACCTGCATCAGAAGCATATCTGGAAGAACATTTTGAACCAATCATTAAAAGTACTGCTTTACAGTCGTTATCCTGTATCTAACAAAAGAAAACTTCGCCGTAAGGCGTATAAAAGGCAAAGGTGCCGCTTTTCAGCGGTGCCTTTTTATGCACAGGGTCGCGTAAAGAAATTTGCTGCCAAGGCAGCACGCGCCCCGCGCAGCGAGCAGGGAAGATAAATCTCCCCTACTCGATTGCCAAAATAAATTATATCACGAATACGAAAGGAGTATCATTATGAAAAACTTAAGAAAAGGATTTATTGCCGGGGCAAGCGTATTGTCACTTTGCATGCTTTTCGCACCGCTTACAGTCCTTGCCGCCGAGGAAGAAACCGCACTTCCTCCCATGTACGCTACCTTCTGGGCACTTGTTCCGCCCATCGTTGCGATCGTGCTGGCACTGATCACGAAAGAGGTTTACAGTTCTTTGTTTATCGGCATTCTGGTAGGCGGTCTGTTCTTCTCAAACTTCAGTTTTGAAGGCACGGTCATGCACATATTTAATGAAGGCTTCGCGGGCGTCCTTTCTGACAGCTACAACGTAGGGATTCTGGTATTTCTCGTGATCCTGGGCGCTATGGTAAGCCTGATGAACCGTGCTGGCGGTTCCGCTGCCTTCGGGCAGTTTGCCAAAGAGAAGATCAAATCCCGGGCAGGCGCGCAGCTTGCCACCGTTGCGCTGGGCGTTCTGATCTTCATAGATGACTATTTCAACTGCCTGACGGTAGGCAGTGTAATGAAGCCGGTCACCGACCAGCACAAGATATCACGCGCCAAGCTGGCATATCTGATCGATGCCACTGCCGCTCCGGTCTGCATTATCGCCCCCATTTCCTCATGGGCCGCTGCAGTATCCGGCTTTGTGGAAGGGGAAGACGGCTTTTCCATCTTTATCCGGGCTATCCCTTACAATTATTATGCATTGCTGACCGTTGTGATGATGATCGCCATGATCCTGCTGAAAATTGAATTTGGCCCTATGCGCACCCATGAGGCTAACGCACAAAAGGGCGACCTTTTTACCTCCGGTGAATCCTCCGCTCCCGGCGAGGAAAGCATACCTGCCAACTCGAAAGGCAAAGTGATCGATCTGGTGATCCCGATCATCACACTGATCATCTGCTGTGTCATCGGCATGATCTATACCGGCGGCTTTTTCGACGGAGAAAGCTTTGTTTCAGCCTTTTCCAATTCCGATGCATCGGTAGGGCTTGCTCTCGGCAGTATTTTTGCCATGATCATTACAATCATCATTTACCTTTGCAGAAGAATCCTTTCCTTTACGGAATGTATGGAATGTCTGCCTTCCGGATTTAAGGCAATGGTTCCCGCCATCCTGATCCTGACCTTTGCATGGACGCTTAAGGCTATGACCGACAGCTTGGGCGCTGCTGAGTTCGTTGCAAGCGCCATGGAGCACAGCGCCGGAAGCCTGATGAGCTTCCTGCCCGCCATCATCTTCCTTGTGGGATGCTTCCTTGCATTCTCCACCGGAACCTCATGGGGCACATTCGGAATCCTGATCCCGATCGTGGTTGCCGTATTTGCAAACTCCAACCCGCAGCTGATGATCATCTCCATCTCTGCCTGTATGGCAGGTGCTGTTTGCGGGGACCACTGCTCCCCTATTTCCGATACCACCATCATGGCAAGCGCCGGGGCCCAGTGCAACCACGTAAATCATGTGACCACTCAGCTTCCCTATGCGCTGGTGGCTGCAGCAGTTTCCTTTGTCACTTACCTGGTTGCAGGATTTACACAAAATCCATGGATCAGCCTCCCTGTTGGCATCATCCTGATGCTGGCTGTGCTGTTCATTATTAAATGCTGCACGCCTTCCAGGGAAGCTTAGAATGTAAAAGGCTGCTCAGATTACAATAAACGTAATTTGCGCAGCCTGATCTTGCTATAGGAAACGACAAATAAATTTGCCGTTTCCTATAGCCCCTCCGGGGGATGCGCACGATTTTTGCAAGGAAATATCTGCGTTTGCACGCAGCAAAAATCGGCGCAGCGAACGCCAAAAAGAATTTTGTCGTTCGCTATAAAATAATTATTCGATTTTTCTCAAATCTTATAAAGCTTCAATCTTTGTCATCAGATCATTTATGTCCATCCCATGAACCATTGCAGCTTCCTCAAGGCTTTCTCCCTGTGCGGAAGGGCATCCAAGGCAGTGCATGCCTGCTTCCATAAGAATGGGGGCAACTGCAGGATTTGTTCTTAAAATCTCACCGATCGTCATGTCTTTGGTAATCTGTGCCATATCTTTAACCTCCTTAATTTCTATTATGTGGAACTTCTACAGTATAATACTTTACCCATTTTCTGGCAAGACTAATCGTGACGGACATTATTTACAAAAGATTTCTTAAAAATCCATAAAATTCGTGCTTTGTTCATAAAAAAGTACACTCTTTGCCTTGACTGTTTCTTTATTTGTAACATATAATGAAACTACGGTAAAAGCATAGTTTTTTATGCAAAAATAAATCACAAAATTTTTAGTAGGAGGCTTACGCAAAATGAGACCAGAATGGACAGATTTTGTAGGCGGCAAGTGGGAGAACGAGGTTAACGTACGTGACTTCATTCAGAAAAACTATCATCCTTATGACGGTGATGAATCCTTCTTAGCCGAAGCTACACAAGACACAAAAGATTTATGGCAGATGGTACTTGAACTGCAGAAGAAGGAGCGTGAAGCAGGCGGTGTTCTTGATATGGATACCAAGGTTGTATCCACGATCACATCACATGGTCCCGGCTACCTTGACAAGTCCAAAGAAAAAATTGTTGGTTTCCAGACAGATGCACCTTTTAAGCGTTCTCTGCAGCCTTACGGCGGTATCAGAATGGCAGAAAAGGCATGCGCAGACAATGGTTACGAAGTTGACCCTGAGATCAGCGAATTTTTCTCAACACACAGAAAAACACACAATGCAGGCTGTTTCGATGCATATAATGCAGAGATGAGAGCTTGCCGTTCCGCTCATATCATTACAGGTCTTCCGGATGCTTACGGACGCGGACGTATCATCGGCGACTACAGACGTGTTGCCCTGTACGGTATTGACAGACTGATCGAGGACAAACAGGCACAGAAAGATTCCACAGGACGTGTTATGACAGATGACGTGATCCGTCTTCGCGAGGAGCTTTCCGAGCAGATGGTTGCTTTGAAATTAATGAAGGAAATGGCTGCTTCTTACGGCTGCGATATTTCCAAGCCCGCTTCAAACGTTAAAGAAGCAATACAGGCTACCTACTTTGGATATTTATGTTCCGTTAAAGAGCAGAATGGTGCCGCTATGTCTCTTGGACGTACTTCTACCTTCCTTGACTGCTATGCAGAAAGAGACCTTGCAAACGGGACCTTCACAGAGCAGGAGATCCAGGAATTTGTTGACCATTTCATTATGAAGCTGCGTTGCGTGAAATTCGCACGTACACCTGAGTACAACCAGATTTTTGCCGGCGATCCTGTATGGGTAACCGAATCTCTTGGCGGTGTTGGTGTTGACGGACGTCCTATGGTTACAAAGATGAGTTTCCGTTATCTGCATACTTTGACCAACTTAGGACCCAGCCCTGAACCCAACCTTACAGTTCTCTGGTCTACAAGGCTTCCTGAAAACTGGAAGAAATACTGTGCTAAGATGTCTATCCAGACCTCTTCCATCCAGTATGAAAATGATGACCTGATGAGAGTGACACACGGTGATGATTATGGTATCGCATGCTGCGTATCTTCCATGGTTATCGGTAAGGAAATGCAGTTCTTCGGTGCCCGCGCTAACCTTGCTAAATGTCTGCTGTACGCTTTGAACGGCGGTGTTGACGAAGTAACCAAGAAGCAGGTTGGCCCGAAATATCGTCCTGTTGCAGGCGATGTTCTTGAGTACAATGATGTTATGGATAAGTTCCTTGATATGATGGAGTGGCAGGCAGATGTATATGTAAATACACTGAATATCATCCACTACATGCATGACAAATACTGCTATGAGAGAGCAGAGATGGCTCTTCATGACAGAGACGTTAAGCGTTATTTCGCAACAGGTGTTGCAGGTCTGTCTATCGTGGCCGACTCCTTATCTGCTATCAAGTATGCTAAGGTTGAGCCGATCAGAGACGAAGACGGTATCATCGTTGACTTCAAGACAACCGGCGACTTCCCGAAATATGGTAATGACGATGACCGCGTAGATGAGATCGCTCAGGAGATCGTTCACAAGTTCATGACAGCGATCAGAAGACATCACACCTACAGAAACGGTGTTCCGACAACATCCATCCTTACCATTACTTCCAACGTAACTTACGGTAAGGCTACAGGTAACACACCTGACGGACGTAAGAAAGGCCAGCCTTTCGCTCCGGGCGCTAACCCGATGCACGGCCGTGATACACATGGTGCAGTAGCTTCCCTGTCTTCCGTATCCAAGCTTCCGTTCAATGATGCACAGGATGGTATCTCCAATACCTTCACCATCATTCCGGGCGCTCTTGGTAAAGAGGATCAGGTATTTGCAGGCGATCTTGAATTAGACCTGAACAAATAATCCTCCATATATGAAAGGAAGATGAATATATGGATAACAAACAGATGATCGATGACTTTGTCAAGATGATGGATTCCGGTATGGCACAGGGTGTCGGACACGTGAATGTAGACGTCGATGACAAGGCTGAGATTTCCAAAAATGTCCAGACAATGGGCTGTACGGATTGTTCCCGTACACCCCTTGCCTGCAGCGTCCCGACTCTCCAGGAGGGGCTCGATGACTTTAAATAGATCAGTTCACATGAATTGACGATGCAAATTTAAATTTCAATTTCAAATTACAAGGAGGAAACAACAATGGCAGCAAATGCTCAGGTAGATAACTTAGTATCATTACTGGATGGTTATGCAACAAAAGGCGGCCATCACCTTAACGTTAACGTACTCAACAGAGATACCTTACTGGACGCTCAGAAGCATCCAGAGAACTATCCTCAGTTGACGATCCGCGTATCCGGCTATGCAGTTAACTTCATCAAGCTGACACCGGAACAGCAGGCAGACGTTATCTCCCGTACTTTCCACGAGTCAGTTTAATCTGCACCGGCAAAGGACTGCACGGATGACAGCGAAAGCAGTTTGATCAGATGATCCGAAAGCCAGGGAGCCCGCTCTCTGGCTTTCTTATATGCGAAAAGTCTGGTTTTTTTGACCGGTAAGGGTTATACTATAAATATTCGAACAGAAAGAAGGGTTTAACTTATGCAGGGTAGAATACACTCCTTAGAAAGTTTCGGCACCGTAGACGGGCCGGGCGTCAGATTCGTCGTATTTGTGCAGGGCTGTCCCATGCGTTGCGCGTACTGCCACAATCCCGATACCTGGGAAATGAACGGCGGCACTTTGATGGAACCGGCATACATTATCGAACAGTACGAGCGCAATATCAGCTTCTACAAAGGCGGCGGTATCACCGTGACAGGCGGAGAACCCCTGATGCAGGTCGATTTCCTGCTGGATCTGTTCCGTCTGGCAAAGAAGAAGAATATCCATACCTGTATCGACTCCTCAGGCATCGCCTACAAGAAGAATGCCAATCCCGAATGGCTTGCCAAACTGGACGAGTTGATGACGATGACAGACCTGGTGATGCTCGACATCAAACACATTGATCCCGAGAAACACAAAGAGCTGACTTCCCAGCCCAATGACGGAATCCTCGCTTTTGCGGAATATCTGAACGAGAAGCATGTGGACATGTGGATCCGCCACGTCATCGTTCCAGGCATCACCGACGACGACAAATACCTGTATCAGCTCGGCTATTTCATCGGCGCATTTACCAACCTCAAAGCGCTGGATGCCCTGCCCTACCACACGATGGGTAAGCCGAAATATGAGAAGCTCGGCATGGCATACAAGCTGGACGGTGTAGAGCCCATGGACAAGAATCAGCTGATCGAGAAGAAAAAGGTGATCCTGGACGGTATCCGCAAGCGTCGCGAAGAATTGGAATAATTGCCTCTTGTATCTTGCCTTCTTTTATATTAAAATAGAAGCATAGTTGATAAATTTATATCAATCTCATATAGTTTCATAACATAAGGAGGATATCAATATGGCATTCGTAATTAATGACGGCTGTGTATCTTGTGGCGCTTGTGAGGCACAGTGCCCGGTAGGCGCTATCAGCATGGGCGACGGCAAGTTCGAGATCGACCCGGCTAAGTGCATCGATTGCGGTTCCTGCGCTGGCGCATGCCCTACAGGTTCTATCGAACAGGGTTAATTGACCGTAAGAGTCGAAGCGGACTCATTTCCCCCGTTACGGGTGACGAGATCATAGATTGATCGAATCGTCCTTGACGGGGGATTTCTTTTTTCCTCTGACCAGCCTTTCCTTCGGCCTGTGACGCTCCCTGATCATTTCATCGATCTTCCTGTAATGTTCTTCTTCCTTTTTCCAGCGCTCTTCGTCCCGCTCCTCCTGCATCCGGAACTGGTAATCGAGCTCCTTCAATATGCTCTCTTTTACGTCCGTGCACAGCTCTCTGTTAGCCGACTTGACCGCCTCCGTGATCATATGCTGCAGCAGATACTGGAGCCTCGCTGCCTTTCTGCTCCTGTCCGCGTCATCCAGCTGCGGTTCCTGCGCCGCCTCTTCTTTATCTTTCGACAGCGCCACGATAAACCGCTGCGGCCTGTCAATATCGATCTGTTCTCTTCCTTCACTGATCTGGAACTTTGTCATATCTGTCTTCTCTTCCTCCTCATGTCCTTTCGTCTCTATTTCTGTACCGTCACCGTCCCGCATTTTTGCCGATTTTACCGGCTCCTTTGCCTCCACAGTCTGTTCCGACGGCCTGTCCCACTGTGCTGCCTGCTCCGCATCTGCCCCCGGTTCCCCGCTCTCCCGGTCTTCCTGCATTTTCTGTGTCTCCTGAGCGTTTTCTGCTGTTTTCTGACTTACCTGCTGCATAAGAATATCCTCCGCTTTCTCACTGATCTTACCGGGCATCCGGAAAAGGATCGTCCGGATCGCCTTCAACTGCAGTCCCTGCTCTTTCAGCTGCTTGATCTCCTGCAGTTTCCTGATGTCCTGCTCTGTATAATAGCGGTGGCCCATCTCGTTGCGCATGATGGGAAGCTCCAGCTCATCCTCCCAGTACCTCAGCACATGGCTCTCCACCTGTACCTTTTTGGCCGCCTCCGAAATGTAGTAAATTGTCTTCTCTTCCATGCTTTTCTCCTTTCCAGACTTCTGTCACAGCCGACATATGACACTGTACGGGTTGCTGCCAATACCCGTTCAACTCAAATCACAATGCCGTGAGGATTAAAAAAGAGACTGCCCCTCTGTTAAAGGTTTCGTCTCTTTCGTGTCTCTTCCGCGTCAGGCAGCCCCTGTTACCGGCACGCCTGCGCGTATATCTTCTGTATTTTTCTGGTATTTTCTTTGTTCTCTGGTATTTCCTTTATCTTTGCAGATTCGCAAATTTGGTGAAATCGGGCAGCCACACAAGTTCTACCGTACCGATGGGGCCGTTTCTCTGCTTCGCGATGATGATCTCCGCAATTCCCTTTTTCTCTGTATCTTTATTGTAATAATCGTCCCTGTAGATGAACATGACCACGTCGGCGTCCTGCTCGATCGCGCCGGATTCACGCAGGTCTGACAGCATCGGCCTGTGATCCGGTCTCTGCTCCACCGCACGGCTCAGCTGCGATAAGGCGATCACCGGCACATGCAGCTCTCTGGCCAGCGCCTTGAGGGAGCGGGAGATATCCGAGATCTCCTGCTGTCTGGAATCGGTGGACCTGCCGCTGCCTGACATCAACTGCAGGTAATCGATGATGATCATCTCCAGATTATGTTCCAACTTATATTTACGGCACTTGGAACGCAGCTCCGATATACTGATACCCGGCGTATCGTCTATGATCAGATTCGACTTGCCGATGGCGCCCGCGCTCTCGATCAGCTTCTCCCACTCCACGTCAGACAGATTGCCTGTACGCAGATGCTGGGAATCCACCTTGGACTCCATGGAGAAAAGACGGTTCACCAGCTGCTCCTTGGACATTTCCAGACTGAAAATGGCCACTGTTTTTGCCTGTTTAAAAGCCACATACTGGGCGATATTGAGGACGAAGGCAGTTTTTCCCATGGAAGGCCTTGCGGCCACCAGAATGAGGTCGGAAGGCTGCATACCGGCCGTCCTGTAATCCAGGTCAAGAAACCCTGTTGCCACCCCCGTCACATTCCCTTTATTGTGGGACGCTTTCTCGATACTGTCCATGGCATTCATGACGATCTGCCTGATCGGCACGAACTCTCCTGTATTCCTGCGCTGTACCAGGTCGAAGATGCGTTTCTCCGTGTCGGACAGAATATCCTCCAGACTTTCCTTGCCCACGTAGCAGGTATTGGCAATCTCCTCATTGATGCGGATCAGTCTGCGCAGAGTGGCTTTCTCCGCCACGATATTGGCATAATGCTTGATGTTGGCCGACGTCGGAACCGCCGTGATCAGATCGCGGATAAATTCCAGACTGCTCACCTCCGGCGGCACATCCTTCTCTTTCAACCGGTCCTGCAGCGTGACCAGATCTACCGGTTTGCCCTCATCGTTAAGCTCCACCATCGTGTCAAAGACCACGCCGTACTGTTTGTTATAAAAATCATCACCAAGGACGATCTCGGAGGCTACAATGATCGCCTCCCTGTCCATGATCATGGAGCCGATGACGGACTGCTCCGCTTCCATGCTGTGCGGTAATATTCTTTTTAACAATGCTTCTTCCATCTGTCCGTCCCCTGCCTGTATTTATCTTCTGCCGCTCTCTTTATCCGCAGGCCGCCGCGCTTACTCTTCCACAACCTTCACTTTCAGCCTGCCGGTCACCTTCGTATGCAGCCTGACATTCACTTCATAGATGCCCAGCGCCTTGATCGCTTCCGGCAGCTGGATCTTCTTCTTATCCAGTTCCAGACCGCACTGTGTCTTCGCCGCCGCTGCGATTTCCTTCGAGGAGACCGAACCGAAGGCCCTGCCGCCCTCTCCGGACTTCATCTTCAATACGACTTCTTTCGTCTCCAGCAGCGCGGCAAGCTCTCTGGCCGCCTCCAGCTGCTCCTGCGCGACCTTATCCGCATTGGCCTTCTGCAGCTTCAGATCGTTCATATTGGAGGTATTGGCCTCCACGCCCAGCTTCTTTGGCAGTACGAAATTCCTCGCGTAGCCGTCGCTCACGTTGACGATCTCGCCTTTCTTACCAAGTGATTTCACATCCTGTAATAATATGACTTTCATATTCTCCTCCTCGTGTATCCGTCATCCGTCTAATTCGCCCTCTGCGATCATCGCGTCGAGCGTTCTCTTGATCGAGGCAATGCCTTCTTCAAGCGTGCCGTTCTCTATCTGGGCTCCCGCTATGTTAAGATGCCCGCCGCCGCCCATTCTCTCCATGATGACCTGTACATTCACCTCGTCAATTGAACGTGCGCTGATATAGATCATGCCGTTGTACGGCGTGAGAATGAAACTGGCCTTGATCCCTTTGACATTCAGCAGTTCATTGGCAGCCTGCGCACCGATCACGGTCGGGCTGGCCAGATTGTCTCCGTGGAAGATCGAGATCGCATAGCATGTCCTGTAGATCTCCGCATGGCTGACGGCATACGCCTTCGCCTTATATTCTGCCGCATCGTCCCGGAAGATCTTCCTCACGCGGGTCACATCGGCGCCGTTGCGCCGCAGGAATGCCGCCGCTTCAAAAGTCCGGACGCCCGTTTTGGTCATAAAGTTATTGGTATCTATCATAATACCCGAATACATGCAGTCAGCCTCTTCCGGACGCAGCCTCAACGTATCGCTCGTATACTGCAGGATCTCCGATACCATCTCACAGGCCGATGAGGCATAGGACTCAATATAGGACAGTGTAGCGTTCTCTATGATCTCCGCTCCCTGCCTGTGGTGATCCAGCACTACCACCGACTTACAGCGTTTCAAAAGCTCCGGACACTCCGTGATGCTGGGCTTACTGACATCCACCACCACCAGTACCGCATTATTGCCTACCATCTCCAATGCCTGCGCATTATTGATGATCATATCCTCTTCATATTCATTGTTATCTCGAAACATATCCACCATGGGCTGCATGGAGCTGCCGATATCGTTCAGGACGATATGCGCCGGCTTGTCCAGCGTCCTGGCAATCCTGTAGATACCTACGGAAGCGCCGAAGCTGTCCGCGTCTCCCATCCGGTGTCCCATAACATACACTTCATCCTTGACGGCGACGATCTCCCTAAACGCATGTGCCTTGACTCTCGCCTTGACACGCGTGCTCTTCTCCATCTGCTGGCTCTTGCCGCCGTAATATGTAACATTCTCCGGCACCTTGACTACAGCCTGGTCTCCGCCCCGTCCCAGCGCAATATCAATGGCATTGCGCGCAAACTCGTAATTCTGTGAATAGCTCAGGCCATTATAGCCCATGCCGATACTGATCGTGACCGCCATCTCATTGCCGATGTTGACAGTCTTCACATCTTCCAGCAGGTCGAAACGGCTCTCCTGCAGATGCAGCGCCGCCTCCTTGCGCATGATGACGAAATATTTATCTTTCTCCAGCTTCCTGCAGATGCCGTCCAGCGCGGCAATGTACTTATTCACCTTCCGGTCGATCAGCGCAATCAACAGCGATCTTCTGACTTCTTCCACGCTCTCCAGCGCCTCGTCATAGTTGTCCAGATAGATCAGGCCCACCGCCAGAGACTGGTTGTCCACCTCCCGCAGGGCGATCTTCAGCGCCGTCTCGTCGAACAGATACAGGGCGATCAGATAACCGTCATATCCTTTGGCCTCAATGATATCACTGTTCTCAGCCATCTCGCGCAGGGAGATCTTCTTCAGCTTGGCGATAAAATTGCCGTTCTCATACTCGACGTCAAACTCGACCTCGTCCTCCCCTTCCCCGCCCGGGAGCTTATCCCTGGTAATAGACGGAAACAGCGTCGTGACAGACTTGCGGTATCCCTTCTCCTGATGGACCAGCCTCTCAAATGCGATATTGGTCCAGATCACCTTGCCCGCTTCGTCCAACAGCGCATGAGGCAGCTCGAGATCCCGCAGGAGTCTTCTCTGGATCTGCCCGTATTGCGTGGCAAAACTGACCAGTTCATTCATGATCACCGGCTTATTATAAAACATCATATAAAGAATGATGGAAATATAAAGCACGATAAAAATACTGAGCACGACGCCCGCCCTGTAATCTATGAAATAGATCAGGACATTCACAGCCATCAGTAAAAAACCCAGATACAAAGAAGACTGCAGGTAGGACTTCATTCTTCCTTTTAGCTTAATGCTGTTCTTCATCAATTTTCATCCATTCCGAAATATTCGTATAAATTGCCGCACCGGCCCCTTAGTTACACACCATCATAAGTATAGCATTTTTTGAAGATGTATGCTACTCCAAGATATAGACTTTTTTCTCTACGATATGACATTATAGTGTACGCACCATTTTAAAAGGAGCCCCCGCATCGCTCAGATGCGGAAGCTCCTGTCAATAACACTCTCTGTCATGCTCTGTGCCAGGTGATCAGTCCTGAACATAAGGCATAAGCGCCACGTGTCTTGCACGCTTGATCGCTGCGGTCAGTGCGCGCTGATGCTTCGCACAGTTACCGGTGATTCTTCTCGGAAGAATCTTGCCTCTCTCAGACACATATCTTTTCAGCTTGTTCGTATCTTTATAATCGATCACATTATCTTTACCGCAGAATACACAAACTTTCTTCCTTCTGCGCATTCCGCCCTTTTTCTTTGCAGGGTAATCCGGCCTGTCTGTTTTATTAAATGCCATGGTTATTGCCTCCTTCTAAAATCAAACAATTAGTTGAACGGCAGTTCCTCATCAATTCCGTCAGGAATATTCATGAAACCGTCTCCGGCTGCTGCCGGCGCAGGTCTGCCTGCAGGAGCAAATCCACTGTTATCAGCGCTTCCTGCACTGTTCTTGCTCTCGGCAAATTCATGATCTTCTACTACAACGTCTGTTGTATACACCTTCACGCCATCCTTATTGGTATAGCTGCCCGTCTGGATACGACCCGTGATCGCAATCTTCGTGCCCTTGTGCAGATACTTCTCGGCGAACTCGCCCGATTTGCCAAAAGCAACACAGTTGATAAAATCCGCTGTCTGCTCGTCATTATTACGATTGAATCTGCGGTCCACGGCCAATGTATATCTCGCAACTGCCGTAGCGTTATCGCCCTGGGAATATCTCACCTCAGGATCTCTTGTCAAACGCCCCATCAATATTACTTTGTTCATAGATTCCTCTTTCTATTTCTCGTCTCGTCTTACGCACAGATATCTGATAACATTATCCATGATACGGATACGACTCTCGATCTCTGCCGGAACACTGCTCTCCGCGTCGAACTGGATGAAATAGTAGAAAGCCTCTTTCATTTTCTGGACTTCGTAGGCTAACCTCTTCTTACCCCAGTCGTCAACATTGGTAATCTGTCCGCCGAATCTTTCTACCAGAGCCTTCGCTTTCTCTACAACAGCGGCTCTCTCGTCGTCTTCGATCTTCGCGCTGACAACAACGGCTAATTCGTATTTGTTCATGCTTCGTTTCCTCCTTTTGGTCTCTGGCCCCGCACACAGGTGGGCGGAGCAAGGATGATTGACTTTACGTCATGTTAGTATATCACAATTATTTATGATACCACAAGAAAGGAGAATCCGCAAGCAGATTTTTATTCACGCTGTCTTGATGGTAACCGTTCGTAACAGTTTAGCCGAAGGCCTGACTGTTACCCTTGATGATCTCCCTGACATTCTTCTCGGCCTGGCGGCGGGCTATCATGATCTGGTGTCCGCATCCCCTGCATTTCAGGCGGAAATCCGCACCGATGCGCAGAACCTCCCATTCTCTGGAACCGCAGGGATGCTGCTTCTTAAGTTTTAAAACGTCTCCAACCTGAATATCCATCCTGGCCTCCCGCTCCTTATCGACTTTAGTCCAGCTGCGAAAAGATCTCCCCGATGCTTCCCTGCACGATCAGATCCGCGATCGAATCCCTCGGCGTAGGCGTCTTGTTGACCAGCACCAGCTTCTTTCCTCTGTAGTAATCCAGAAGTCCCGCCGCCGGATAGACTGCCAGAGATGTTCCGCCCACGATCAGCACATCCGCCCCGCTGATATAATGCACCGCATCCGAGAGCGTCTTCTGATCCAGCCCTTCCTCATACAATACCACATCCGGCTTGATACTGCCGCCGCAGGTACACGCCGGCACACCCTCCGACTGCAGAATATATTCCGCATCGTAGGAAGCGCCGCACCGTTCGCAGTAGTTGCGCAGAACGGATCCGTGCAGTTCCAGCACAACCTTACTGCCTGCCGCCTGGTGCAGTCCGTCGATGTTCTGCGTCACCACTGCTTTCAGCTTCCCTTCCTGCTCCCACTGCGCCAGCTTCGTGTGGGCCGCATTCGGCTTCGCATCCAGACAAAGCATCTTGGCCCTGTAGAACCGGTAGAATTCTTCCGGCTTCTGCCTGTAAAACGTGTGGCTCAGAATCGTCTCCGGCGGATAATCATACTGCTGATGATACAACCCGTCCACACTTCTGAAATCCGGGATCCCGCTCTCCGTGGAAACCCCCGCTCCCCCGAAGAACACGATATTATCACTTTCTCTCACCCATTCCTGCAGCTTCTCTATCTGTCCCATACCCATACCTCCTCTGCCCCGTATGATCTGTCGCCTGTCCCCGGTCTATCGCTTCTTTTTCTCTCCCAGTCCCATCCTGTTGATCGCCGAGAATATCGCCCGCACCGAGGCACGTGTGATATTCGAGCTTACACCGACACCGTAGGTCACTCTGCCGCTCTCCACATCCAGCAGATGAATATAGGCCGCCGCCTGGGAATTGGAACCGCTCTGCAGCGCGTGTTCTTCGTAGTCGAGAATCTTGATATCAAGATCCAGTTCTTCCTGCAGTCCCCGTTTCGCCGCGTCGATCGGCCCGTTACCAACGGCCTCGAAGCGTTTCTCCACACCTGCATCCGTATAGATCACCGTAACCTTCGTGTCGAACTGTGACTTCGTCTCTTCGCTCAGGTCATCCACGCGCAGCCTGCGGAAATGGATCGGCTCTTTCTGGTCAAGATACTGCTCCCTGAAATTATCCATGATCTGATCGGGCGATACTTCCCCCTGTTTCTCGGAGATCTGCTGGATCACGGTCGCGAACTCCTTGTGCATACCCTTAGGCAGCTTGAAGCCGAAATACGTATCCATGATAAAGGCCACCCCGCCTTTGCCGGACTGCGAGTTGATGCGCACGATCGGTTCGTACTCCCTGCCGATATCCGCCGGATCAATGGGCAGATACGGCACCTGCCATATCTCGCCGCCGCGTTCCTTCATGGCCTGCACTCCCTTGTTGATGGCATCCTGGTGAGAGCCCGAGAAGGCCGTGAACACCAGCTTGCCCGCATAAGGATGTCTCGGATGTATCTGCATCTTACAGCACCGCTCGTAGATCTCAATGCTCTCGTTTACATGCTCAATGGCCAGTGCCGGATCGATTCCCTGGGAAAACATGTTGTAGGCGATGTTCATGATATCCACGTTACCGGTCCGCTCACCGTTGCCGAACAGTGTGCCTTCCACACGCTGCGCTCCCGCCAGCAGCGCCAGCTCCGCACTGGCAACGCCGGTTCCCCTGTCGTTGTGGGGATGCACGCTCAAAATGATGCTCTCCCGGTTCTTAAAATGCGTATTCATCCATTCGATCTGATCCGCATACACATTGGGCGTATTCGTCTCCACCGTGGAAGGCAGATTGATGATCATCGGATTCTCTTTCGTAGGACCCCACTCCTCCTGTACGGCGGTGCAGATCTCCAGCGCGTAATCCAGCTCCGTTCCGGTAAAGCTCTCCGGTGAGTATTCCAGTATGATCTTACCGGGGAAGGCAGCGGCATGGCGCTTCACCATCTTCGTTCCTTCCACCGCGATCCTGGTGATCTCCTCCCGTTCCATATGGAAGACCACGTCGCGCTGCAGGGTGGATGTGGAGTTATAGATATGCACAATCGCCTGCTTGCATCCTTCAATGGCCTCAAAGGTACGCGCTACCAGCTCCTCACGGCACTGTGTCAGCACCTGGACGACCACATCATCCGGAATGAGCTTACGGTCGATCAGTTGGCGCAGAAAATCAAATTCAATCTGGCTGGCTGCCGGAAAACCGACCTCGATCTCCTTAAAGCCAAGTTTGATCAGATAATTGAAAAATTCGATCTTCTCGGAAACCACCATCGGATCGATCAGCGCCTGATTGCCGTCACGCAGATCTACGCTGCACCAGACCGGCGCTTTCACGATCTCGTTCGAAGGCCATTTTCTTTCCGGATACTCTACTACCGGATTCTTACGATAGTGCTTGTAATTTAACATCTTTTCGTCCTCCACTTTCTGTTTCATAGTTTGTTTTAAGGCAAAGAAAAGCCCGTTGTACACAACGGGCTAAACAGACAGCATTATTCACCGAGTCCACTTTCGATCGCATTGATCAACGTCTTCAACGCTTCTTCCTCATCTTCGCCATCACACACAAACTCGACTTCATCGCCACACTTTACACATGCCCCAAGCACGCTCAGCACGCTCTTGGCATTCGCCGTATTATCCCGAAAGGTAAAAGTTATCAATGATTTAAACTGCATAGCTTCCTTGCATAGGATGCCTGCCGGTCTCAGATGTAGCCCTGTCGGGTTTTTGATGACTACCTTTTGGCTTACCATACCCTTATCCTCCAATCACTTCCGGTTGATGCTTGCCCCCAAATCACAACCTACTTATAACTATATCATTTTTTATCAGAAATAACAAGTGTTACAGCATAATATTCTGTATAAGTTCGGCCAGCTTCTTAGCCTCCCTGTCGATCATCTTCTGGTCTTTGCCCTCGATCATCACTCTCACAAGCGGCTCTGTTCCGGAAGGTCTGATCAGCACACGCCCCTCTCCGGCGAACTTCTTATCCAGCTCTGCGATTGCATCGGCGATCTCCGGATAATCCATGTATTTCTCTTTCTTATGGTTCGGCACCTTGGCATTGACAAGCGCCTGCGGCATCACTTCCATGACCGTCTTCAGCTCGGAGAGCGGTTTGCCGGTCTCCACAATGACCTGCAGAAGATGCAGAGCGCTCAACAGCCCGTCACCGGTCGTATTCTCATCCAGAAAGATCACATGGCCGGACTGCTCACCACCCAGACTCGCCTTGATCTCCTTCATGCGCTCCAGCACATATCTGTCGCCTACCCTCGTCTGCTCTATGTTAATATCATTCCTCTCACCCATCAGGAAGAAGCCAAGATTACTCATGACCGTAGCCACGATCGTATCCCCATGCAGCTGGCCGTTCTGCTTCATATGAAGCCCCACCAGCGCCATGATCTGGTCACCGTCAACGATATTGCCCAGCTCATCCACCGCCAGAAGCCTGTCGGCGTCACCGTCAAAAGCAAGCCCGAGATTGGCCTTCTCGAACACTACCCGCGCCTGCAGCTCTTCCATATGGGTGGAACCGCAGTTGGCATTGATATTCGTACCGTCCGGATTGTTGTGGATCGCCACTACCTCTGCCCCAAGCTCTTTCATCGTCTCCACCGAAGTATAATAGGCCGCTCCCTCTGCACAGTCCAGCACAATCTTCAAGCCGCGCAGATCCACATTGACGGCTTTCATCGCATGATTGATGTATTCCTCTCTGGCATCGGTGCGGTATTTGATCTTGCCTACACCGGCTCCGATCGGGAATTTGACACCCTGCATACCGTTCCTGATCAGTTCCTCGATCTCGTCCTCCAAAGAGTCGGGCAGTTTATAGCCGTTACCGTCGAAGAATTTGATCCCGTTAAATTCCACGGAATTGTGAGATGCGGAGATCACGACACCCGCATCCACCTTGTATTTTCTTGTGAGATATGCTACCGCCGGTGTGGGAACCACCCCCACATATACGGCGTTGGCACCCACCGAGCAGGCTCCGGCCATCAGTGCGTTCGCCAGCATATCACCGGAAATTCTCGTATCACAGCCAACCATGATCGTTGGTTTATGCTCGTTCTCCTTCGAGAGTACATAAGCCCCCGCCTGGCCAAGCTGCATCGCCAGCTGCGGTGTCAACTCCTCATTTGCAATCCCTCTGACGCCGTCCGTACCAAATAATCTGCCCATATTATCATACTTCCTTTCCTGTTGCTTTGCTGATTCCTTTATTCTGCCTCTCTGAGATGAACATTCACATCGACATCTTCCAATATCACCTGTGATCTTTCCGGAAGCCTTACCGCCAACGGCATTCTGAAATATCCGCTCTCAGGCTCCGGGTTCTCCTGTGCCTCGATCCACGCGGCCACATCCACGTAAACCTCCAGTGTATTCACATCAATCTCTGCAAGCTCGGAAGCCAGTCCGATCAGTGTCACCCGGTAACGTTCCTCCGGTTCGTTGATCACTGCCTCATACCCTTCCGGAACCCCGACAAACTGTATATTCTCCATCATACCGGAAACTGTCTGCCTTCTCTGCTGCTCGATCTGTACGGAAACGGAAATATTCCCGTCGAATCCTTCCTCTGCCAGAACGACACCGGCCGGCAGATAATCACGCAGGTCGATCACCGTCTCTACCGTCTCCACGGCACCGCTCACATCAATAACGCCTTCCGGTATCTCGATGGCTGAGATCCCCCGCAGAGTCTCGGATTTCCCGGCCAGCTCAACGCTGTTCCTGCTGCTTGTGATCTCTCCGGTAGTCCGGTAATCTTCCGCCGGTATACCGCTGAACTTAAAGCTTATCGGTACCGTCTTCTTCTCCAGGATCTCTATATTGACACGCACTTTCGTGATACTCTTCTCAATACTCTCGGCCTTGATCTCCACCCCGGCCTCGTTGTAAAGGCGGATATCCGAATCCGTCCCGATATTGCTCGTAAAACCGGATATGTCAACTTCGGCCTGCGCCCTGGCGATCTGTGAGATCAGCGATTCCGGCCCTGATACCCTGATCAGGTTCTGCTCCGTACTCACATTTCCCACCATATATCCTTCCCCGACTTCTCCCGTCAGATTTGCCTTGATCGGGAAGGATCTGGTCTCTTTATTCTCAATATTCAACTTGACATTTTCTATACTGCCTTTGATGCTGTCAAGTTTGTCATTATATTTATTCGTGGACAGCTTGATGCTGATCGTGTTCAGGCTGGTCAGATCTCTCACGTCCGCCTCGGCTACAATATCGGATCTGTTGAGTTTATCAACAACGGAACGGGGCGCCCAGATCACGACCGAGTCGATCATATCCGTGCCGTCCAGCACTTCGTAAATCTGTCCGTTGTTCGTGATCAGATCCGTATTCTTGAGCACCACCGGTATATTCGATTCTTTGTAGGGACTGCTCGGGTCATTGATATTCGTCACAATAAGCCAGAGCACGGCTGCAAACAGAAAAGATACCAGCTTCAGCCCCCAGTTTTTGGTGATCTTATGCTTCATTTCTGGTCCTTCCTTTCCACAACTTCCGTTTCTTCTCCTCCACCGGCTTATCCTGGATCTCTGTCAGTCTGGCTTTCAGTCTGTCGGCATCCAGTCCCCGCTCCAGCCCTCCGTTGTAGGCCACGCTGATCTTACCGGTCTCCTCGGATACGATCACCGTCAGGGAATCCGTCACCTCGGAAATACCCACGCCGGCCCTGTGCCTTGTTCCCAGATCTTTACTCAGCGCCATATTATCCGACAGCGGCAGATAGCAGGTCGCTGAGATCACACGGTTGCCCCTTACGATCACGGCGCCGTCATGCAGCGGTGTATTGTGCTCGAATATATTGATCAGCAGCTGACTGGACACGATACCGTCCACATCAATTCCTGTCCTTTCGAACTCTTTCAGCGACTGGTGCTGCTCGATGACGATCAGCGCCCCCGTCTTCACTTTGCCCATCTCGACACACGCTTTCACGATCTCATTGATCGTCCTGTCGGAAAAAAGTCCGCCCTCCGCCTTGCCGGAATCAAAAGAGACCAGTGTGGAAAAGAAATTCTTCTGTCCCAGTTCTTCCAGTGCCTTGCGCAGCTCCGGCTGCAGTACCACCACGATGGCGGTTGCCGCAATGCCAAACACATTCGTCACGATCCATACGATCGTATTCATCTGGAAAAACGCCGCCAGCATGATAAAAATCGCGATCACGATAACGCCCTTGAGCAGCGCCCACGCTTTCGTGTTCTTGATCCACGCCAATATATAATAGCAAAGAAACGTCAGAATAATGATCTCCACAACGTCCGTTGCATGTATAGTAGTGGGCATATGCATCTTTTTCAAGTAAGTTTCGATCAGTGTATTCAGTTGTTGCATACTCTCACACCACCTTTATTCCATAAATTGAATCAACGTGCAGACCTGCTCCTCGATACCGTCCTGCCCTTCTGGCTGTTGATCTGCTTGACCTGCTTCTCCGGCCTGGCCACCGAAATCTTCGGAACAGCTTTCACATAATAATAATATTCATCATCCTCAAATTGTACCTTCTCGGTCCTGCTGTAATCCACATTGAACACGAAGAACTGCAGTACGACCGCCAGCAGCAGCGACAGAATATTGCCAAGAACCACTTCAAGCAGCGCCACATTCGTATCAAACATCAGATCGCCGACTAACAGCACCGTGATATTCACGACGGCACCCGCCGCCATGGCGATCGTCCAGGCATAATCTATGCTCAGTCTTCTGATCAGATACACCAGCACTACCGTGACCGCAAAAGCGACAATGGTAATGACCATATCACGGTTATGTAAGATGCCGTCCACCACGAATTTGAATTTGACCGTCATCTCTTCCCCGTCCATAGCCAGTATCGCCGTCACATTCTCCGTCACGAAATGCAGCATATAATATGCGATCGTGCCGCAGGCGATGGACACGGCAGAAACCGGAGACCCGATCAGTCCCATGGCCAGAGGGATCACATATGGTATCTTAAGCAAAAAGCAGATCGGCATCAGCAGGACAACCAGTGTATCTTTCGGCGAAAACCGCAGATAAAGCAGAAACATAAGCAGAAATCCCGCTCCCAACACGATTGTGCACTCCAGATTAAAGGCGTACAGATGAAGCATGACAAACAATGCCGCCATGACTACGATGAAATTCATCGGCATAAAGGAACACATCAATGCCACGATCAGAACCACTGTCATCTTATCAATGCTGTCCATATATCCCAGACGGGAGTTGATCATCAGCAGTGTGATCAACGCCAGTATAAATTTCAGGATCGGTGTAATATACACTTCATATTTACTATACAGAGTCACTAAGATCTGCTTTGCAACAAGTAAGCCGGTCATCTTTTATCCTTTCGCTGTCCGTATATTTTGGTGATTCTCACAGGGTGCAGCGGCTCCTATGATTTGTACATATTCATCAGTCTGCGCAGGTTCATGTGATAGAGCTTCAGACTCCTCATGGCCCTTGAATAACGCACCGTATATACCGCAAAGGCGATTACGGCATAAATGCCTGTCGTCCACAGATACATGAACAGAATACGCTTCACAAATGCCAGCACATCCATCTTATAGATATCCAGCATAAACACTTCAAAGTCATAATAAATGTACATGCCAAAGACCACTACAAATGCAATCGTTGCACTTATAATGGACTTCAACACATGCCATCCTATATAATCACTGCGAAAATAGCGTCCTATGGCAACATTGCGTCTGCCTTCATTGGCCTCGTAGGACGCCATCTTCGTCATTAGGATTATCCTCTCTTCATTTAGCATACAAGTCTCCTAACCGAGGAAACGCATCTTCGGATTATCGCGCGAATCCTTCTTCGGCTGGGGCCTGGGCGCTTCTTTCTTCTGGATGCTGCTGTTCAGCTGGTTCGCCATGCTGTTCTTGCACTTCTCACAAAAACGGCCGGTCATGATAGCTGCATTGCACTTCTCACAAAACAGGGTGATACCGGAGCCCTCGCCGAGCTGCAGACGCTCTTCCCGAAGCCACTGCTGGATCTGATTGGTAGATACGTCACACTCTTCTGAAACCTGCGGGATCGTCGCTGTCCTGTGATCCTCAATATATTTCTTCACTTCCTGAAACTTCTCTTCCAGAGCCTCCCTGCACGCCATACAGATCGGCGGTCCGGAGACATAATTAAAAAGTTTTCCGCATTTTCTGCAGTTTCTTGCATTCATGGTATCGTCCTCCTGTATCTGTTATTGCAATATCCGCGTCATAATCCTCTTCCGATCGCAAGCGTTACAAAATAAATGCGCTTCACCCCTGCCCTGCGCAGTTCATAACTCATTGCATCTATTGTGCTTCCCGTCGTATAGATATCATCGATAATTATAACCGTATCTAATTTTACATCATTACGGCAGATTTTGAAAGCCCTTTTCAAATTATTTTGTCTCTCGGCCAATGGTAAATCTTTCATGGGCGCCGTCCTGCGCACTCTTTTCACCAGTTCCGTTTCCACCGGAACGTGTATGCGGCGACCAAGTTCCCGGGCCAGCACCTGCGCCTGGTTATAGCCTCTTGCCCGCTTCTTCGCCGCATGAACCGGCACGGGAATGAGTGCATCCGGCCTGCGCCGCGCGATCCATTCTCCCAGATCCGCCGCCATGCACGCGGCATAAAAGGCCCCATACTCCTGCCGTCCCTTATATTTAAAGCGGTAGATGGAATCCGACACGCTCTTATAGGCAAAAAGCGCCCGGCCGCTGTCAAACAGATGCCTGCGGCGTATACAGTCGCCGCAGTATTCTTCCGTCTCCGCGGAAAGCTCTTTCCCGCATTTCAGACAATAAGGCTGCCTGATGTGGACAAATTCAGATTGACAGGTCTCACAGACAAGACTTCCGAAGGGCCTGACCGCCCTGTCACAGACAGGACACCTGCGCGGATAGAAGATATCCGTCAGTGTCCTCAGAAATGTAATATTCATCGGTTATCGTACCTCTTTCGCCATTCTTCCCGTTCTCCTGCTCCTGCCGCAGAGACCGCGCGGGAAGATCATGTGGGGATCAGTTCCCTGATCCGTTCCGCCAGACCGGTATACCGTCTGTTCTGGTAATTGTTGTCCACCATCTCCTGTACCGTGCGCCGGCTGCCGAGGATCGTCACGCAGTTCTTCGCCCTCGTCACCCCCGTATAGAGAAGGTTCCTGTTAAAAAGCATCTTCGGCCCCGTCAGAAGCGGCATGATCACCGCCGGATATTCGCTGCCCTGGGACTTGTGGATCGTCACCGCATAGGCCAGCTCGATCTCGTCCAGCTGTGCATAGGCATAGGTGACTCTTCTGTGCTCGTCGAATTCCACCACCACTTCATGCGCATAGTCATTGATCTGTCGAATGATGCCGATATCGCCGTTAAAAATACCCGTGCCCTTGTCGATAGGTATGCCGTACCTGCTGACGATCTCCCACTCCAGCTGATAATTGTTCTTGATCTGCATAACCTTGTCATTTTCCCGAAAAAGCGTCTCCCCCGAGGTATACTCCTTTTTTTCCGCGGAAGCCGGATTCAGATATCTCTGCAGGATGCCGTTCAGAGTCTCCACTCCCAGCTTCCCCTTGCGCATCGGCGTCAGCACCTGTATATCGTAAGGCTGCGCATCAACATAGGAGGGCAGCTTTTCGGTGATCAACTGTATCATATGCTTATAGATAACATTGGTGTCATTTCTCTCCAGAAAAAAGAAATCCCGGCTCTTGTTATCCAGCGCCAGCTCTTCTCCCGCATGGATGCGGTGTGCGTTCCAGACGATATCACTCTCCCCGGCCTGCCGGAAGATCTTCTCCAGCACCACCATCGGAAATCTGCCGCTGTTCATGATATCCTGCAGCACCTGTCCCGGCCCCACCGAAGGGAGCTGGTTCACATCCCCCACCATGATAAGCCTGGTGCCTACCGTCACCGCCTTGAGAAGGGCCTGGAAGAGAAAAATGTCCACCATCGACATCTCATCCACGATGATGACGTCCGCCTCCAAAGGATTACCCTCATTGCGTTCAAACCGGGCCGCCCGGCTCTCTCCGGAGACTTCCCCGCTCAGCTCCAGCATCCGGTGGATCGTCCGCGATTCATACCCCGTGGCCTCGGTCATGCGCTTCGCCGCCCGCCCGGTAGGCGCCGCCAGATAGATATCCATCCCTTCCGCCAGAAAATACCGTATGATCACATTGATAGTCGTCGTTTTGCCCGTCCCCGGCCCGCCCGAAAGGATAAAGATGCCGTTTCTCACACTCTCCAGCACGGACTTTTTCTGCAGCGCATCCAGCTCGATCTCCAATTCCTGCGCCAGCCGGTCGATCTTCTCCCCGATTCCCTGCTCCTGTGCCGGCAGAAACTGTTCTTCCTCCGCTCTGACGTTCAGATCGTGCAGCATCCTGGCACAGTTCAGCTCCGCATAGTAGTAGGTGGATGCATAGACTCTGCACTCTTCCTCCCCCGGCGCGGGCATCTTCATGACCAGTTTCTTATCCATGGCAAGATTGCCCAGCTGAGGCTCCATAAGCGCCGGCTCCAGTCCCAGCAGTTCCCCCGCCTTCTTCAGCAGAACGCTCTGCGGCAGATAACAGTGCCCCTCCGCAGCCGCCAGCATAAGCGTATAGAGCAGCCCGCTCCTGATCCGGAAATCCGAGTCCGTGTGAATACCGATCTTCGCCGCGATCTCGTCCGCGATCTTAAATCCGATCCCGTGAACGTCCTCCGCAAGCTGGTAAGGGTTCTCCTTGAGAATGCCGTATACCCTGGCCCCGTAAGCCTCATAGATGCGGAAAGCAAGCGTATTGGAAATCCCGTATTTCTGTAGAAAAGACATGGCCTCTCTGGCGTCCCGCTTCTCATAAAGCGCCGCCGCGATCTCCCGCGCCTTGCGGTCGCTGATCCCCTTGATCTCCGCCAGCCGCTCCGGCTCCTCCTCAATAATGCGGTAGGTATCCGCCCCGAATTTCTTCACGATCCTTGCAGCCAGTGCCGCACCTACGCCTTTCACCGCCCCGGATCCCAGATAACGCTCTATGCCTGCCGCATCATCCGGCGGCACGATCTTATACCGTTCTATCTTGAACTGTTCGCCGTACACAGCATGGGTGATATACTCCCCCTGCGCCTCTATCGTCTCACCCTGATCCGCCGTCTGAAAGATACCGATGCAGGTGATCTCATCTTCGCCGTCCACCAGGTTCAATACCGTATAACCGTTCTCCGCATTACGGAATATGATATGTTCAATAAAGCCTTTGACCGTATCCATCGATCTGCAATACTTCCTTCGTTAAAATCAGCAAAGGGCTGCCTGCCGGCAGCCCGTCTTACTATCATGCTTCCTTTACTTACTCCCTGTTTCCTAAATATCATAATTGCGCTTCGCCTGTTCATATAGCAGCTGCGCCAGAGAATTAGACCGTTCATCTGCCGTCTGGGCAGATACCTGCTGAATGACAGATTCCTTAAAATAATCTGTCATATTGGCGGCATAGGCATCGCCTTCTTCATCATCACTGAATGCCTTGGCGGCCTTCTCCATCTCTTTATAGATCTGCTCCCAAAGATAAGCCTCAAACTGCTTACAGGCGTCAAAAAGGGCTGCATCTTCCTTCTCCTCGGTCTGCGCCGTGTTCTCCAGCTTCTTCTGCAGATTCTCCGTATTGACTCTGTTAACGTCCGTCATGTAATCCGTATACATGCCCAGACCGGTTAGATCCATAGCCATATTAATCTTAGTTCCTTTCTCTCAGCCCAGATTAACGCTTCAGATTATTCGCCACTTCCATCATGGAATCGGATGTGGTGATCGCCTTGGAGTTCATCTCATAGGCACGCTGCGCCACGATCAGATTGACCATCTCATTGGCTACCTGTACATTGGAGCCTTCCAGATATCCCTGTATGATCCTGCTCTTGCGCACATTCGCGTTGGTATCTTCATTAATCGCACGTCCGCTGGCATCCGTCGCTGCAAACAGGGTGCTTCCGATCCTGTTCAGTCCGCCCGGATTGCTGAACTGGAAGGTTCCGATCTGGACACCGATCGGCTGCGGATTGTTCTGGTCGTCAGGATAGCAGATCTGTCCGTCTTCTGTCATGGAAAGATTGCTGGCAATATAGGTTCTGGGCAGGGAAATCGCACGTCCTCTGGAATCCATGACCGGAAGACCGTCGGAATTCGTCAGCATCATGCCTCCGTTACCGCCCAGCGCCCATGTGAAATCACCGTTTCTTGTATAGTATGTAGTGCCGTCATCTCCACGTACCGCAAAGAAACCGTCTCCCTCGATAGCAAACGCGGTATCGCTCTGGGAATCCAGCAGGCTTCCCTGTGTGAAAATGGAATTGATCGACGAAAGCCGCACACCCAGTCCGACCTGTGAGGTGGTGGGCTTGGGATCCCCGTTCGCCGTCGTGGTAACAGAACGCAGATTCTGGTACAGAAGTGATTTAAACTGTGCCACCTGTCCCTTATATCCGGCGGAATTGACATTCGCCAGATTATTGGCGATCGTATCTACATTCGTCTGCTGTGCATTCATACCGGTCGCTGCCGACCACAAACTTCTAACCATAATTAAACGCCTCCTATAATCTGCCTAATTGATTCACTGCTATGTCAAGAGATTCATCAAAGGTTGTGATCACCTTCTGATTACTCTCATACTGTCTCTGGATCGCGATCATGTTCACCATCTCGGTGACGATGGAAATATTGGACTTCTCCAGTGCCCCGGCTCTGATCACGGTGCCTTCCACTTCCTGTTCCAGTCTCCGGTTAGCCGTCGCATCCTCATCGAGAGCCGCTTCCAGCGCCTGCTGCGCCGCCTCTTCCTGCTGCTGCGCTGTACGCACCGCAGCTTCCAGCTCTTCCACATTGTCCGAGCCGCCGGCACGCGCGATATTCAACGCTCTCTCTGCTGTGGCGGTGTTGGTTCTCGCTCTGGAATAAGCCGTTCTCGCACTTTTGACTGCGTCACTGTCTACGATCTGGAAGAAATTCTCCCCGAAGTGCTGCAGATTATCATAATCCTCGAAGTCTACCACCCCGATCGTCGCTACCGGCGCCCCGTTCTGGTAGATCTCACCGTTGGTATTGGTGCTGATCTGCTTGTCATTGGGATCCAGCTTAATGCGGCGGCGGTTCTCATCCAGAACAAAATCTCCGTCCTGCGTCACGAGATACCCCTGTGTATTCATGGTAAAATTACCGTCCCGTGTGTACTTCACGGAAGATACATCTGCCTTGTTCGTGTATTCCACAAGGAAAAAGCCCGGGCCGTCCAGCGCGAAATCAAGGACATTATCTGTCACCTTGATCGGTCCTTCGGCATAATCCGTGTAGTCCTCTCCCACCTTCACACCCAGGTTCATGCCCGTCCGTGACGACCATTTCTCCGGAGCGTCCGTCAACTCTTCATAATATGTCCTGGCGGTAGAAAGGTTCCTCGGCAGATTCCCCGGTTCCGACAGATCCTTGATCTTGTAAGCCAGCACCGTATCAAATGCCTGGCTGGTGGCCCCCTCTTTCTTGAAGCCGTTGGTATCGGCGTTGGCCAGGTTGTTGGTCATGACATCCATCCGGTGCTGTTCATTGATCATCCCCGTGTACGCCGTATACAATCCTTTCAGCATAGCGCTTCTGCCTCTCTTTCCTGTCCTGTTCACCATTCTCCGCCGTGCACTCCTGCCAAAACAGGCGCCGCCGGACAATGCTGTCTGACTTTAAATTTTATCTGTAACGATCATTCTGATCAGGATTCATCCGATTCCATATCAATCCTCGCGGTATCCTGCAAGGAATTCCACATATTTGCCTGTGCCGACAGCGACCGCCGTCATCGGATCCTCCGCCGTCATCGTGTTGATGCCCGTATGATGCGCGATCAGATCCTCCAGGCCGCGCAGCAGGCTACCGCCTCCTGTGAGTACAATCCCTCTGTCCGCAATATCCGCAGCCAGCTCCGGCGGCGTCTTCTCCAGGACACTGTGGATCGTCTCCACGATCTGCACCGTCGTCTCGTGCAGTGCCTCTTCCGTCTCCTCCGAGGACACCTTCACGGTGCGCGGCAGACCCGTCACCAGATTACGCCCTCTTACATCCATATAGTCTACTTCCGGCCGCTTGTAGGCGGAACCGATCTTTATCTTCAAATCCTCTGCCGTCCGTTCACCGATCAGCAGATTATGTTTCTTACGCATGTAACGCACGATCGCCTCATCGAAATCGTCTCCCGCGATCTTAATGGAAGCGCTGACAACCGTACCGCCCAGTGAGATTACTGCGATATCGGAAGTACCGCCGCCGATATCCACGATCATATTGCCGCAGGGCTTGGAAATATCAATCCCCGCACCAATCGCCGCCGCAATGGGCTCCTCTATGATGGACACCTCTCTGGCGCCCGCCTGATAGGTGGCATCCTCAACCGCCTTCTTCTCTACTTCCGTAACACCGCTTGGCACACAGACCGCAATGCGGGGTTTCCGGAATGTCTTCTTACCCAGAGCCTTCTGGATAAAATATTTCATCATCTTCTCTGTTACCTGATAGTCCGAGATAACACCCTGCCGCAGCGGCCTTACCGCCACGATATTGCCCGGAGTCCTGCCCAGCATCAGCCTCGCGTCCTCGCCGATCGCCTTGATCTTGTTCGTATCTCTATCAAAAGCTACAACAGAAGGCTCTTTCAGTACGACGCCCTTGCCCCTGATGTAGACCAGTATGCTGGCTGTTCCCAAATCAATTCCGATATCTGTATACTGCATTCCCTTTGATCCCCTTTCCCGTGATCTCTCTATAATAATTTCCAATTACTGTCAAAATAAACCATCATTACGGCCTTCTGCCGGGCCGTCCGTCAGCCGATTTCAGTAAAAAGCGCAATACGCTGGATATATTATAACCTAAAGGAATGGTTTTTCAAAGGCTTTTATAGATTTTTTAAAAAATTTTAAAAATTAAAAAGAACACCAAAAACAGAACGGCTCCTTCCGTCCTGTTCTCAGCATCCGTGCTCTATAATTTTTATCGGAGTATTCCTCCGGTTTCTTAACCTTTCGACAGCAGAAAAGCATTGCCAAAACTTCCCATGGCGTTACTCATAAATTATCTCATTACAAAATCGTAGCATTGCATCATCTTCTCCGGCTTCAAGTGAAACCAATCATCAAAGTCTTCTTCTGTTATTGATGCGAGTCCCGGATCATATGAACCATGCACTATAATATTACGCTTAACTGCCATCTTACGTATGTACGTTTCTAACTTAATAACACCTGAATATGCCTCATCTTTTTTAAAGAACTCATAAACAGTTGGATACCAAGAATGTAAATAGAAAATTATTTCTATGTCTTTTGCCTGTAGATACTCTATTAGTTCTTCAAATTCTTCAAGATTTTCATATTGAATTTCACTAAACCCAGCTCCTAACTGATATATATTCCGATTATCAATAACGTCCGCCGCTGCCAAGTTGTTAACTTCAACATCATTTACTGTATTAAACGACCGGATCCTTCTCCCATTTGGAGTAATTTTGGCATTTATATCCATGTCGTCATTTTGAGAAACCAAAATCTGTTCTTCATATCTGTGAATATACTTACTTATTCCATATTTTTGAATTGCATCCACCGAAGATTGAAAATATGCGAATCTAAATAATTCTTTGACTTTCTCAAGATCCACTCCATGTGACGTTGTATCTGGAATATATTCCCTGCCTTCTACCAGCATCTTAGCATATTTTGCATAATTTTTAACACTTAAATGTCTTCCTGAATCCGCACCCGTCATAAATGACCACGGATCCACCCCTATTAATATGGTTTTTGGAGCAATATTATTTTTGTCCAATAAACCGACTATTGCATAATAATCCCCAAGATATGCCCCACTTAGTCCAGCTATATAATAATTATCAAATTCCCATTCTTCATACATAATATGACTGGAACCTATTATTATAGTCTCAGGTGAATAACGAATAGCGGATAACATCTTTTCTTGAAACAGTCCCTCATCAAATTCTCCTGTTACTTCAATAGTTTTTCCGTCAACAAGTATCTCCGTCATATGTTCAACAATCGAATTATGAAATATATTTGCCGGATCAATAAAATAATTCGTTCCTGAAATCACAGCCCAAAACACCAGAAAAAACACACATATTTTTATCAAAAACTTTTTCATCAAGGCCTCCTTCTAAAACTGGAAATATATAAAGGCAGATTTTTCCAACGGCATATTACAAACAGTATAAAATACTAAAGCAAAATACACACACCATCTGACGACTACATTCCTTGATGATACCCAGTCTATAACATCTATTTTCATAGAAATAAAATCATATACTGCCAAAAGGAAAATCGATACTAATAAACGGAACAATAATGTAGCAGACATACCTATATTACTATGAATAAAACTATCCGGTATACTCAGAAAAGATAATAAACGTATTATAATAAATATAGCCTCCCGAATATTGTCAGCCCTGAAAAATACCCATGCAAAACTGCAAAAAATAAAAATCAACACTCGCTTCATATAGCTTGGAATCTTATTGGCACGTTTTCTTAAAATACTATTTTCTATCACTTGTGCTCCACCATGGATGCCACCCCAAAGTACAAATGTCCAATCCGCACCATGCCATAGCCCGCTTAGCAGAAACGTTATCATAAGATTTATTTTATTTCTGGTTTTTGAACATCTGTTACCTCCCAGCGGAATATATAAGTAATCTCTAAACCAAGTAGACAAAGATATATGCCATCGCTTCCAGAACTCCTTTATTGAATCCGAAAAATACGGACTCCTAAAATTTATCATCAAATCAATTCCCATTAATTTCGCGCAACCTATCGCTATATCAGAGTATCCTGAGAAGTCACAATAAATTTGTATAGAAAAGAAAAAAACTGCTATAAACAGATCAAAGCCTGTGCAGGTTTTCAAATTACCATATGCTCTATCGACATATACCGCCACCGCATCCGCTATAGCCATTTTCTTAAAAAATCCCCAAGCCATTAGCCTTAAGCCATATGTTGCCTTGGCATAATCAAATATCTTCTTTTCCTTTATTTGCGGAATCAAATTCTCGCTTCTCTCAATCGGTCCGGCAACTAATTGAGGGAAAAACGAAACATAGGCCGCATACACACCAAAATTATGTTCGGCTTTACAATTCTCCCCCCCCCCATACACATCTATAACATAAGATAGTGTTTGAAATGTATAAAAGGAAATCCCCACAGGTAGAAGCAAGTCAAGTGTTACTGGATGTATATTGATCGCACATGTACCTAGTAAATCCGATACACTTTCAGCCACAAAATTAAAGTATTTAAAAAAGAACAAAACTCCCAGGCATAATCCTCCTGTAGTAATCAATATTATTTTTCTCAATAGTATATTTTGCTGCTTTTCAATTAGTAATCCTGCAACAAAAGAAATTGTTGTTGTAAATAAAATTAGTATGATATAATTTACATCCCAACTCATATAAAAGTAGTAACTTGCAACCAGCAATAACATCCATCTATATTTATGGGGCATAATCCAGTATAGTAAAAAAACAATCGGCAAAAATATAGCAAAGCTCAATGAATTAAATAGCATTATCACTCTTCTATGATGAACATTGAAATAGATACATCATTTTTCCTTTCCTTCATTTATTTCTGTACAGATGGAAGTTTATCCTACGTGAAATATTAAGGCAATTAAAGTGGATCATACTAGTATGACCCACCGCAAATAAGCCCAATTTCAAATAGGAATTATGTTCAAATAGAGAATCTCTGGTACATCTTTTAAAAGATTTCATAACTACAATGGATCATGCTAATTTCCACCACAATCCCGCATGGTCATATTATTTTGCAAATGCGCTGCATAAAATAACTAAGCCATTTATATTTTGAGGTCAAACGGCCGGTACAAGACCGATGAATTCTGCAGTTCCTCCACCATCTCTTCCGGATCCGGAGTGCTCTGTGCCTCAGCTGCCTCCGGCAGATTCTCCGTCACCTTCTGCAGCTCATCCGGCTTCATCTCCTCCTGGAGGACATCCTGCATCTCTTCCTGCAGCTCCAGCGCTTCGTCCATCACTTCGTCCAGCTCATCAAGAATACCGCCGCCCTCCGTGCCGGTAACCTCTTCCACAAGATCCTCCATTCTCTCTTCCGGTGTCTTGGGCTTGCTCTTCTCCACCGCCTCGGCGATCTTCTCCCCGATCTCCTGCGACTCATCCATCATATGCATCATCTGCTCGTTGTTATAGGCCATCTTCGCCGCCTTGATCTGATCTTCATAGGACTGGAACATTTCCAGCTTCCTGGCAATTTCCTCCACTGTCTCACATTTCACATTTTTCAGATTTTCCTTCTGGTTCTCAAAGAAGGCTACCTTTCTGTCCCGCTCTTCCTGCCGCTCCATCTTCTGCTGTGTGCTTTTCAGGCCGCGTCCCATACCTGAAAAACCGCTGCCAAAAACAGAGCTGCCAAATCCATGCATACCGATATTCATAGAGATACCTCCCGCTTCCTTCCGACTTTCCAATATAACCCGCTGCCGCCTGTCTATGCGGCCTGCCGATCTGCTGCCGGGTACTGTACCGTTGTCCTGCCGTACCGCTGTGCACGGAGAGAATTCTGTGCACGCAGCATCTGTCATATTTATTATATCGTCGGTCCGCACCCTGTCGTGAAGGCAGACAGGAGACATTTCATGTCACAATTCCACCGTTTCACAGCAGGGATTCCCGTATGTCCGCCATGTATGCTTTTCTTCGGCTTCGTCATGAACTTTCTACCGTGATCTTTCTACCATGATCTTACTACGATGCTATTTGGCCATAATGATCATAGCCGGAAGCAGCACTTGTCTTAACCGTTATCTCTTTTTTCCTTATCCAGCATCTTCTTAATGTATATGCCTGTATAGGACACCGGATTCCCGGCCACCTTCTCGGGCGTGCCCTCGGCGATCACGGTGCCGCCGCCTTCGCCGCCTTCCGGGCCCATGTCAATGATATAGTCCGCCGTCTTGATCACATCCAGATTGTGCTCGATGACCACCACCGTATTGCCGCCTTCCGCCAGCTTGTGCAGAATATCCACCAGCTTGTGCACGTCTGCAAAGTGCAGTCCCGTGGTAGGCTCGTCCAGAATATAAATGGTCTTGCCCGTACTGCGTTTGCTCAGCTCCGTGGCCAGTTTGATCCGCTGCGCCTCACCGCCGGACAGCGTCGTAGAGGGCTGGCCCAGCTTCACATAGGACAATCCCACATCATAAAGTGTCTCGATCTTCCTGCGGATGGACGGCAGATTCTCGAAAAAGGGCATCGCCTCCTCCACGGTCATGTCCAGCACATCATAAATATTCTTACCTTTATATTTTACTTCCAGCGTCTCACGGTTATAACGCCTGCCGCCGCAGACCTCACAGGGCACATAGACATCCGGCAGGAAATGCATCTCGATCTTGATGATGCCGTCGCCGCCGCAGGCTTCGCATCTGCCGCCCTTCACATTGAAACTGAACCTGCCCTTGCTGTAGCCTCTGGCCTTGGCATCCTGGGTGGAGGCGAACAGATCTCTGATCTGGTCGAACACTCCCGTATAGGTGGCCGGATTCGAACGGGGTGTCCTGCCGATGGGCGACTGGTCGATGTCGATCACCTTGTCCAGCTGGTTGATGCCTTCAATTCCCGTATGTCTGCCGGGCACGCACCGCGCCCTGTTCAAGTCCCGTGCCAGATGCTTGTAAAGAATCTCGTTGACCAGCGAACTTTTGCCGGAACCCGAAACACCCGTCACGCAGGTCATGATCCCCAGCGGGATTTTAACGTCTACCTTCTTTAAATTGTTCTCCTGCGCGCCTTTTATCTTCAAATAGCCGGTGGCTTTTCTTCGCTTCTCCGGTACGGGGATCCGCAGTCTGCCGCTCAGATACTGTCCCGTGACGGACTCTTCCACCTGCATGATCTCCTCAGCCGTGCCCTGCGCCACAACCATGCCGCCGTGGGAGCCGGCCCCCGGCCCGATATCCACGATATGATCCGCCGCAAACATGGTGTCTTCGTCATGCTCCACCACCAGCAGCGTGTTGCCCATATCTTTGAGATTCTTCAGGGCGGCGATCAGCTTGTCATTGTCCCGCTGGTGCAGACCGATACTGGGCTCATCCAGAATATAGCACACTCCCACCAGACCGGAACCGATCTGGGTCGCCAGACGGATCCGCTGTGCCTCACCGCCGGAGAGCGAGCCTGTGGCCCTTGACAAAGACAGGTAATCCAGACCCACTTCCATCAGGAAACCGACTCTGGCCCGGATCTCTTTCAGGATCCTTCTGCCGATCAGCTGTTGCTGCTGTGTCAGCTCCATATCCCCGATAAAAGCATGCAGCTTCGTGATGGACATGGAAGTGATCTCATAAATATTCTTATCACAGACGGTCACGGCCAGGGATTCCTTTTTCAGGCGCATGCCGCCGCATTCCTTACAGGGCGTGATGCGCATAAAGGATTCATACTCCTGTTTGATCATGTCCGAACCCGTCTCCCGGTATTTCCGTTCCATATTTTTGATCAGGCCTTCGAAGGCAATGGGATAGACTCCCTTCCCCCGCTGTCCTTCGTAGTAAACGTCCACTTTCCTGCCATCCGTACCATAACAGATCGCATCCTGCGCCTTCTGCGGCAATTCCTCAAAGGGCGTGTCCATACTGAATTTGTATTCTTTGGCCAGCGCCTGCAGAAGCGCATTGGTGAAGCTGCCCTTGTCCTTGCTGGACTGCCATCCCATCACGGCAATGGCGCCATCGTTTAAACTTAAGCTCCTGTCCGGAATCATCAACTCCAGATCAAATTCCATCTTATAACCCAGTCCGAAGCATTCCGGACAGGCCCCGAAAGGATTGTTGAAGGAAAAACTTCTCGGTTCGATCTCACTGATGCTGATCCCGCAGTCCGGACAGGCGAAGCTCTGACTGAAATTGATCGGCTCGCCGTCGATCACATCCAGTATCATCAGCCCTTCCGCCAATGCAAATACACTCTCGATGGAATCAGTCAGTCGCCTCTCAATCCCTTCTTTGACTACCAGACGGTCCACCACGATCTCTATGTTATGCTTGATATTCTTCTCCAGCTTGATCTCTTCCGACAGTTCATACAGGTTCCCATCTACGCGCACGCGCACATAACCGCTGCGCTTGGCCCGGTCGAACACCTTGGCATGTTCACCCTTTCTTCCCCGCACCACCGGTGCCAGAAGCTGAAGCCTCGTCCCCTGCGGAAGCCCCATGACCTGATCCACGATCTGATCCACCGTCTGCCGTCTGATCTCCCTGCCGCACTTCGGACAGTGCGGAATGCCGATTCTGGCATACAACAGCCTGAAATAATCATAAATCTCCGTCACCGTTCCCACCGTAGAACGGGGATTCCTGTTGGTCGATTTCTGGTCAATGGAAATGGCCGGGGAAAGCCCTTCGATCCGCTCCACATTCGGCTTCTCCATCTGCCCCAAAAACTGCCTTGCATAAGAAGACAGGGATTCCATATATCTTCTCTGCCCCTCCGCATAAATGGTGTCAAAGGCAAGCGAGGACTTCCCGGACCCGGACAGCCCCGTAAGCACCACAAACTCATTACGCGGAATATCCACGTCCAGCGATTTCAGATTATGTTCATTCGCACCCCGGATCTTGATATATTCCCGGGGACGCATCTTTACCGTATCTGCCATAATTTCCTCCATGTTTTAGTCTCTGTGCATATTTCTATTTGTATTTATCGTTAACGACTCAGAAATTTTGCTTTTGGCCCTGCAATGAATGACTCTTTACATTTTGCCTGTTACTCTTTGTCAAAATCCCGCAGCTTCCCTTTCAATTCCACCATCCTGTCGCGCAGTTCTGCAGCCGCCTCGAAGTTCAAGTCTGCAGCCGCCTTCTTCATCTGCTTCTCCACATCCTTGATCAGCTTCTCCAGCTCCTGTCTGCTCATAGATTCAGGATCCTTCTCAAACTTCCGTTCTTCTTTGGCGATCGTCCGGGAAATACTGATCAGATCACGCACCGCCTTCTTGATCGTCTGCGGTGTAATGCCATGTTCCCGATTATAGTGCTGCTGGATCTCCCGTCTGCGGTTCGTCTCCGTGATAGCCGCGCGCATGGAATCTGTCATATTATCCGCATACATGATAACATGTCCTTCCGAATTACGCGCTGCACGCCCAATCGTCTGAATCAGGGAAGTCTCGGAACGCAGGAAGCCTTCCTTATCCGCATCCAGAATCGCCACCAGCGAAATCTCCGGAATATCCAGACCCTCACGCAGCAGGTTGATTCCCACCAGTACATCGAACACATCCAGACGCATGTCCCGGATGATCTCCGCCCGCTCCAGCGTGTCGATATCAGAATGCAGGTACTTCACACGAATTCCTACATCGCTCATATAGGCTGTCAGGTCTTCCGCCATCCGTTTGGTCAGCGTCGTCACCAGAATCTTATGATGGTTCGCCACTTCCTTGTTGACCTCCGAGATCAGATCATCAATCTGTCCTTCCACCGGCCGCACATCCACTTCCGGATCCAGCAGGCCGGTAGGCCGGATGATCTGCTCCGTGCGGAACAGCTCATGGGAGGCCTCATAATCTGAGGGCGTTGCAGACACAAACAGCATCTGATCAATATGCTGCTCAAACTCGCCGAAGTTCAGCGGCCTGTTGTCCAGCGCCGAAGGCAGCCGGAATCCATAGTCCACCAGTGTATTCTTCCGCGATCTGTCTCCCGCATACATCCCCCTGATCTGGGGAATCGTCATATGAGACTCGTCTATAATAATAAGGAAGTCATCCTTAAAGTAATCCATCAGGGTAAAAGGCGGCTCACCTTCCGCCATGCCGTTGAGGTGGCGGGAATAGTTCTCGATACCGGAGCAGAACCCGGTCTCCCGCAGCATCTCAATATCGAAATTCGTCCGCTCCGAGATGCGCTGCGCCTCCAGCAACTTGTCCTCTCCCTTAAAGTATTTCACACGCTCTGTCAGTTCCTTCTCAATCTCTACGCAGGCAACATTGATCTTCTCCTGCGGTACGACATAGTGAGAGGCCGGATAGATCATCACATGCTCCAGCGTGGCATGTACCTGTCCCGTCAGCGGATCCGTCTGCGCGATCCGGTCTATCTCATCCCCGAAAAACTCAATGCGGATCAGATGCTCGCCGCCCTGTGCCGGATAGACCTCCACCACATCACCACGCACCCGGAAACAACAGCGGTCCAGATCCATGTCATTGCGGTCGTACTGCATCTCGATCAATCCCCGGATCACATCGTCACGATCCCGCTGCATACCAGGCCGCAGAGACATACTCATACCGGCATATTCTTCCGGACTTCCCAGACCATAGATACAGGACACACTGGCCACCACCACAACATCCCGCCGCTCCGTCAAAGACGCCGTAGCCGAAAGGCGCAGCTTGTCAATCTCGTCATTGATGGAAGAATCCTTCGCGATATAGGTATCGGTGGACGGCACGTAGGCCTCCGGCTGGTAGTAATCGTAGTAGGACACAAAATATTCTACCGCATTATTCGGAAAAAACTCTTTAAACTCTCCATATAATTGCCCTGCCAGTGTCTTGTTATGTGCTATGACAAGCGTTGGTTTATTTAATTGCTGGATGATGTTTGCCATTGTGAAGGTTTTACCGGAACCCGTGACACCGAGAAGAGTCTGGAACTGGTTGCCTTCTTTAAAACCCTTTACCAGTTCTTCTATGGCCTGTGGCTGGTCACCAGTGGGGGCGTATTGTGATACTAATTCAAAATGATCCATGATACTATACCTTTCTATAACTATGGCCTTCCTCTTAGAACTAAGCCTAAATCAATTCTATACAATTTAGGGATTTCAAATAAATCATCTGCAAACGCTTTACCCCTTTTTGCTTCTAACATTCCTGTTTCATCTATTCTATCCTTATAGGTCAAATATAACTTCCACGCATTTTTTAAACTATCCTCCGAAAATCCTTTTTCAAAATTCTTTTTCAATTATTGTGCGCTTTGGAAGAAAAATCACCTCCGAATTTTATATAAAAAAGTTGACTTACTGATACAAAATTCGTGTAAACGCAACGCCTCTATACACACCAAATTCAGATACCTTTCTATCAATGTAAAAGTAGTTTTGATTATAGCATACAGATTTGAATTTGTACAGCATTTTTAGAACGTTTGTTCTTATTTATTTCCTTTAGTTCCTGCCGCTGCTGCTGTTAAATACATTCGTTTTTACACGCTGCCAGCTTCCGAAAGGAACCATCTTATCGTCCCCAAAAACAAGGAAAGCAATGCAGTTGCGGAAAAAATGCAGAACCCACATTCTCCTTGACCTAAAGGCAACTTGTTGCTATAATTCATATATGCAACAAGTTACTTATGGGGGAATCACATGAACACCGATGATCTGATCTCAAAATTTTCCGACACCACAGAAAACCAGATGAAGGCTGTTTTCAGCACATTATTCATTGCCGGCAATAAACTGCAGACACTTTTCGATAAGAATATTCCCCAGATATCGCTCAAGCAGTTTATGCTGCTGTCGATCGTCAGGCAGTCAGGAGACTCGTTAACTTTTACGCAGGCTGGAAATCTGCTTGGCTGCTCCAGACAGAATATAAAGAAGCTGGCCGATGTTCTGCTGAAAAAGGGCTTTATCGAGGTGAAACAGAGCCCCGCAGATCCGAGAGCCATGTGCATCTACCCCACGGAAAAGGTTCCCGCTTACTTTGAAAACGACTTTTCTGCCTACCAGAAGGAATTAAAGTATCTTTTTGAGGTCTATACAGATCAGGAGATCGAAACGCTTTTTGATCTTTTGACCAGGCTCTATGCGGGAATAGATCATCTGGAAAAGAAAACCGCCGAAAACAGACAGGAACCGGCACAGAGAGGAGAAGCAATCGTATGAAGACAATCGTCATATTCAATTCACAGACAGGATTTACCAGACGGTATGCAGAATGGATCGCCGAGGCAACCGGAGCCGACTTCATGGAATTATCACTGGCAAAGCAGAAAGACCTGACCGCTTACGAAGCAGTCATTTTCGGGGGATGGGCCTGCGGCGGCGGAATCCGCAACCTCAGCTGGTTCAAAAAGAATATGGTAAACTGGCAGGATAAGAAGCTGATCGTATACTGTGTCGGTGCAAGCCCGATTGAAAACCCGGAGATCGAGCCGGCTCTCAGACACAATTTCACGGACGAAGAATTTAAAAGGGTAAACGTGTTCTATTGTCCGGGCGGGTTAAACTACGGGAAAATGAAAGCACCCTCCAGACTGATGATGAAAATGTTCCTGAAAACAATGACCGCCAAAAAGAACAAGACAGAAATGGAACGGGAAATGATCCGTATGCTCTCCTCCTCTTATGACATTTCGGACAGGAAATATATTGAACCGATCATAAAGTGTCTGGCGCAATGATTTCGTCAGGCCGCCAAATGGCCGCCGGCCGCATCCTTTTGTTTCCAAACACGGCCGCCGTGGCGAATGCCGTTAACATACACAGCAGAGCAGGCAGAGATTAACCCCTGCCTGCCCGTCTGCCGCTCTATTTTCCTGTTATCCCTGCAGTTTCACTACCAGTGTCTCATATCCCTCCAACTGGATCTGTCCGAAAACTTCCTGCCCCGTATACAGATCCGTCGCCTTCCGGCAAAGTTTGATCTGCGCCGGTTTCTTATCGTAATTCAGCACGAAAAGATACCTGTCCTCGCCCTTCACCCGCACTGCGATCTCACAGTTCTCCGGCACATGGATCACATCCCGGTAGGGCGCGATGACATCCAGTTTTTCCAGGAAGATACGGGCGCTTTCTTCGTTAAATGCCGTCCCGTAATAATAGACTTTACCGTCGCCGACCGTATTGCTGACAAGCGCACCGCTTCCCGCATAGTAATCGGAAGTATAAACCGCTTCCTGCCTGCCCGCGCCCACCGGCTGCAAAAGATCCGTGAACACGCTTGCCACAAGTTCCGTATCGCCCCACTGTATCGTCACTTTTCCCGCATCGGGCGCAATGAAGGAGTATTCCGGAATATCCGTGCCGGACAGATCCGACAGCAGTCCGGGCAGTTTCTCCATCACGCATCTGCCGCTCATGTCCTTGTAGCCGCTGCGGCATCCGATCACCAGCGTACCGCCTGCTTCCACATAAGCCCGCAGCACCGCTTCTCTCTCCCTGGTCATGATCGTCGCATGAGGGTAGAACAACACCTGATATTTTTTCAGTTCCGCCGCCTCTGTGGCATCATTCAGATAAACATAGTCAAAAGGTGTATGGCTCAACTGCAGTGCCTGAAACAGCCCCTGCTGACTGGCTCTTTCCACTCTCTCATGCCAGACATCCAGCTGGGCATCCCATATGTTATCGTAGTCCTTTACGATACCGACCTTCGCCTCATAGACGGCGCCGGCCAGCCCTTTCATGCCCTGCAGCTTCTCATGGATCTGCCTCACTTCCGCAATCCTGCGGTTCTCCCTGCCGGAATAATCCAGGATCCCGTGCCAGTAGATCTCCGTCCCCATCGTACAGGTGCGCCAGCGGAAATAGCTGACATAATCGGCGCCGTGGGCGATCGACTGCATGGTCCAGAGCGTCATCTGTCCCGGCCTCGGCGTAGGCGCCTCCATCCTCGTATTCCAGCCATTGGCCCCGGACTGCTGCTCCATAATACCGAAAACCGGTGACAGGGAACGAACCTCCGCCAGATTCCGGCTCCATTTCCGATCCTTGATCTCGCCCGGCGTATCCCTGTAGGCATCCAGACAGTAGGCAAAATTCGGGTAGGAGTCATAGGTGATGAAATCCAGGCTTTCTTTTGTCATCTGGTGATTGTCCAGATTGCCGAAGATACCGTTCGTGGTCACGAAGTCCCCCGGCTTTACATATTTGCGGATAATGTCGCTCTGCATTTTTACAAAGCGTCTTGCACTGTCCGAGATGAAACGTGTATAATCCAGCACCTCATGCGGATTGGTGGAATCGCTGTATGTTTTGCGCGGCACATGAATCTCCTCCCAGTCCGTATAGGTCTGGTTCCAGAAAGCCGTCCCCCACGCCTCGTTGAGCGCATCTAGGCTCTCATATTTGTTTTTCAGGAATACCCGGAATGCCCTGCTGTCGCTCTCGGAATAGAATACGTTCATCTCGCAGTTTACTTCATTGTCGATCTGCCAGCCGATGATACACGGGCGGGACGCGTAATGAGACGCAAACTCCTCCACGATCCGCTCCGAAAGTTTCTGATAGACCGGCGAGTTATAATTGTAATGTCTCCTTGCCCCATGTCTGTAAAGCACACCGTTGATATCCGCGTTCAGAACCTCCGGATACTTCTCCGTCAGCCAGGCGGGCGGAGTTGCCGTCGGCGTACAGAAGATCACTTTCATCCCCATCTCCTCCGCCAGATCCAGGAATTCATCAAAAAACGTATAGGTAAAATTCCCCTCCGTCGGCTCTACTTTGCTCCATGCAAATTCTGCAATACGCACTACTTCGATGCCGGCCTCGAGCATCCGCTCCAGATCCTGTCTCCAAAGCTCTTTCGGCCAGTGTTCCGGGTAATAACACGTTCCCAGAACCAGTCTGTTTCCATCTAAGATCGCTCCCATAGTCTCATGCTTCCTTTCTTCATAAAATAGATCAATGTTCCTTCTTCTTACTTTAAAGTTTATTCTTACCCTTCTCTTACTGTCAAGCATTTCATCATGCTTCTCCGACCATCACCGACAGACCCGTTACAGCTCATGGCCCGACCGACCACAAACTGTAATGCATCCAGCCCATTCCAGGTCGTTTGTGTTCCAAAGCCATCACTCCTTTACCGCCCCGGCCGTCAACCCATCCATAAAGAACTTGGAGGCACACAGGAAACAGATCAGCAGCGGCAGCACCGCGCAGGTACTTGCCAGCATGACAGCGCCGTAGTCCGTTCCCCGGTCGGAGACCATAGAGCGCAGCATCAGCGGCAGCGTGTACAGCTTCTCTTTGCGCAAGATGATCAACGCCTGCATGAATTCATTCCACATATTGACAAACTGCATGATTCCCAGTGACGCATAGGCCGGCTTCAGAATCGGTGCGATCACTCTGAAAAAGATCGTCCACTCACTGCACCCGTCGATCCGGGCCGCCTCCATCAAAGATCTGGGCACATTGTTCTGACAATACTGCCGCATCCAGAAAATACCGAAGGCATTGGCACAGCTGGGAATGATCAGCGCCTTAAAGTCATTGACCCAGCCAAATTTGCTCATCATGATAAACCAGGGGATGATGCCTGCCGTAGCCGGAATCATCATGGTCGCCAGCAGGATCGCAAACAGCTTGTTCCTGCCCGGAAAATCGTACACCGAAAAGGCGTAACCGCCGATGGAACAGAAGAACAGCACCAGCACCACATGAGATCCCGTCACGATCACACTGTTTAAGAACGCCCGGGGCAGGTTCACGGCTGCCGTCATATTTTTAAAGTTTTCTGCCAGATTGCTTCCAAACCACATGATCGGCGGGAAGGAATAGATTTCGTTGGTCTTTAACGTAGCCATGACAAACATCATGAAAAACGGCAGCAGCATAAGCAGGGCTATGAAACACAACACAAAATATAAAGACACCTTTTTCCCTGTCGGATGCAGGAAGGAAATGATAACCAATACAGCTGCAACCGCAGCGATCACAAGTAATAATTTTGCCATTCTTTATTTCCCTCCCTTTCTCTTGACCGTGTCTTTCTCTTCCATGACCTTATTGAGCACCACGGAGATAATCACTACCATAAACGTGATCACATAAGCGATGGAAGACGCATACCCGTATGCGTTGCCGCCCTGGGGCGCTTTGCTGAGCAGGTAAGTCATCAGGGTCAGGCCGCCATTGTTCGGACCGCCGCCCCAGCTGCTGCCTGTTAAGATAAAAGGCTCCGTAAACAGGTTGAACATACCGATGCTGGACTGGATCAGCGTAAACAGAATGATCGGCTTTAGCAACGGAATCACAATGGAAAAAACGATCTTGCTGTGACTGGCCCCGTCGATCTCGGCCGCCTCATAGATATCGTTGCTGATTCCCTGCATACTCGCCAGATAGATCACCATATTCCAGCCAACCCATTTCCAGGCAAACATGATGATGACCGCCACCTTGATCAGTTTTCCGTCGCCGCCCAGCCAGTTGACCGGCGCCTCTCCCAGAAGTCCGACGAAGTAATTGATGATGCCGTAATTGAAACCAAACAGATTCTGGAAGATAATGGTGATCGCCACCGCGCTTGTCACCATGGGCATGAAATAGATCGTCTTGAAAATGTTCTGTCCCTTTACGAGTTTTGAATTCAGAATATAGGCCAGCACCAGACCGCCCAGCAGGATTGGAATATGCGCGATGATACCGATGACCAGCGTGTTGGAAAGCGCCTTCCAGAACAATGTATCCTGAAATAAGTTGATGTAATTTCCCAGACCGAGAAAATGCATCTGCCCCAGACCGTCCCACCGGAAAAAGCTCAAAAACAGACCGGCCACCATCGGAAACAGGCCAAAGATCGCAAACAGTATGTAAAAGGGAGCAATGTAGACATACGCAACCCGATACTCTTTCAGTGTTTTCAGAAATCCTCTCTTATTACCCTTCACCCTTCTCTTTTTCCTTTCTTTAAGATCAAACCGGCGGCAGCTTTCTCCGCCGGTGAAAGAAAACAGCCGGATCATGCAATCCGGCCATTTCCTCATGATTACCTCCATGCCGGAGCATTTTCTGCTCCTTCTGCTTTATGCACTATTCTGTCCAGACACCCGCATCCTTCAACGTCTGGATCTGCTGTTCTTTCAGCTCAGCACACGCATTGTTGATATCGTTCGCCAGCCTGTCGCGGATCTGCTCAGGCGTCTCGCCCGCTTCCACGCCTGCATTGAAAGAACTGTAAAGATAACCTTCCGCTGTCGTATCCATGATCGTGTTGTTGACAACCGGTACATTGGCCGCAATCTTTGTCGCGATGGAATTCGGAGCCTGTCCGCCGAAGTAGTCGTCGCCGTCCGTATAAAGCTCAGGTGCCGCATCCCATGCCGGTTTGTAAGCCGGGAAGTAGTCGATTGCCTTGAACATAGTGTTCTGGCCCTCTGTGGTTGCCAGCATGTATTTGACGAACGCCCACGCCGCTTCTTTGTTCTCGCTCTGCTCCGGGATCACCAGGAAGGAACCGCCCCAGTTGGTGTCGCTCATGCCTGCCGGCAGACCGATCGCACCCCAGTGCCCTGCGCCGTCGGGATCGATATCTGTTTTCAGGAAACCAGAGAACCAGGAACCCGCCGCTACCGTTACGCAGGTGCCTGCCGCATAAGCGGCATACGCCTCTGTGCTCCACATATCCACGTTCATATCCCAGCCGTTCTCGCGGATCTTAAGACAGGCCTCAAGACATTCGATATCTCCCTCTCTCTCCAGGATCAGGTTCAGATCTTCGTCATAGTAATCTCTGTTGATGAAAAGCCACTGGTACGGATATGCCGCAGAGGGAAGGAACCATCTCTGTCCGGGAATTGAAACCTTCTCAGCCACTTCCAGCACGCCGTCCCATGTGCTCATAAGCTCCGCCACTTCTTCCGGCGCTGTGGGAAGACCCACTTCCTCAAACACATCCGTTCTGTAATAGTACAATGTGGGGCCAAGATCCCAGGGAATCCCCACCAGCCGTTGTCCGTCGGATGAGGTCGCCTGATCCCACTTAAAGGCAACAAAATCATCTTTCAGCTCGGCAGCCCCAAGCACATTCAGATCTGTCAGTGCGGAACTGTCTCTGTACTGTGCGATATATGCACCCTCGACCATTGCCACATCCACCGCACCGCTTCCTGCCGTCAACGCTGTCTGCAGTGCCTGATGATGCGCTGTCGTATCGGTAAATACCAGCTCTACCTCAATATTGGGATAGGCCTCGTTGAAGCCTGCCAAAGCCGCCTCAAAACCGTCGTCGCCCGAAGGCCAGCCGCCCACCTCAATGGTGCCCGAAATGGATGAAGGATCTTCCTCTACCGCCGCCGCGATGGATGCACCTTCCTCCTCGCTGGTGTTTTCAACATTTGCGCCCCCTGTCGATCCACCGGCTGCATCTGACGAACCGTCGCCGCCACAGCCTGCCAGCAGGGATGCCGACATGGCCAGAGACAGAACTGCCGCCACAAATCTGTTTACACTTTTCTTTTTCATACACGCTCTCCTTTTTTGCATTTATTTGATTCAACCTGCTTTTCTTTACAAACAAAAAAGCAGGAGAATTTCAACTTTCAGCTTTCGTATTTACGGCCGCAGATTCCGCACCGAGTCCCCTTCCGGGCCTTTGACCGGCATGTGCGTGACATACTTCACCTTATTGCCGTCAATGACATTCAGCAGAACCTCCACACATTTTTCGCCGATCGCTCTTGGATTTAATTCGAGGGAAGTGAGCAGCAGATCCGGATATCGCCGGGAGTAGACGCCGTCAATCCCCATCACCGAAAGGTCGCCCGGAATCTCATATCCCAGCCGTCGAATCTCCTTGCAGAATCCCAGTGCGATCTCGTCATTAAATCCAAGCACCGCCGTGGCATCCGAGTTCTGTTCGGAAAAAAGTTTTGCTGCCAGCATTCCCTTTTCAAAAAAAGTCTCCTGTATGTAAAGGCTCTCTTTGCCTCTCTCCTCCGGAAAAGCCAGCACCCTGTCGTCATCCGGCAGGCTTTGCCTGTCCACACCGAAAAAATACTGCTCCAGATCCTCCCCCAGCTCATACTTCATGAACTCGGTCCAGGCTATGATCCGCGAATTCTTATCCTGCAGATTGTATGGCGAGATCATGGCGATTCTGTGATGCCCTCTGTCCCACAGGTACTGCAGGGCTGTCAATGTCCCTTTCCAGAGGTCACATTCGATCATCGGGATGGATTTTGTGAAGGAGTAAAAACCCCCGTAGGATGCAGTCACCACCGGAAGATGATAATTCTTCCCGATATCCTGCAGATACAGTTCCGCAACACCCTCATTGGGCAGAATCAGCCCGTCCACCATCGTATTGCGTATGCTGCTGAAATCCAGCTTGCCGTGTACCACCACCATATAATCCCGTTTATTTGCCGCTTCCAGCATCCCTTCATACATCTCGATGTTAAAGGCGTTTTCCAGCTCCCTGCAGTAAAACAGAATCTGCTTTGTACGCTGGCTTGTCAGGGACATTGCCACCGGATTGGGGTGATAATCCAATTCCTTCGCAATCTGCAAAATCTTCCTCTTTTTCTCAGCATCCACATACCCACTGTTATTGAGCGCACGTGAGACCACGGAAATCGAAACCCCCGCCCGCTCTGCAATATCCTTTCTGGTGATCACGCTCTGCTTCCTCTTTTGTTCAGCCAACATCAACGGTATAAAATTTTGCAGCACATAAAAATGCACAAAAAAACCTGTTTTTCAGTCCTTTTTGTATCTATATTGTTTTCTTAATCATAAGTTGCATCATAAAAAACTGCAATTCTTGATTATGTGGTCGCGCATCCACATGGCAAACCTGCATGATACGCTCACACTGCCGGATTGACTTCAGCTTTTTATTTTCCCCTGCTTTTGACAGGAAAACGGGCGAAAATGGCAGCATTCGGCGGTGTATTTTTGCAGAACTATCCTTTATACTGTATCTACAGATGACACCTCCGCCGCATGCTGCAGGGAACGGAACGAAGGAATACAGTGCAGGTAGAACAGATCCAGAACCTGGCACAGGAATATGCTTCTGCTGCCATAACCGGCGGGAGGATGATCAAATATACAATCACAGAGGAGGGAACAGCCATGAGTTTAGGAAACAGCTTATTTAACGCACGCAAAAAAAGCGGCCTGTCACAGGAAGAAGTGGCGGAAAAACTTGGCATCAGCAGACAGACCGTCTCCAAATGGGAGCTTGACGAGACGCTCCCGGACATCCGCCAGTCCAAGAAACTGTCCGTGTTGTATCATGTGACTCTGGATGAACTTGTTGACTTTGATATCAAGGTGAAGGAAATTGAAGAGGTCATCGAGAACACGAGTGAAGAGACCCAACAGAAGATCGACTGGACACAGATGTGGGCAAAAAAATATCCGGTTCTGACCTCCTATCAGCAGGAAGTCAAAACCGAAGTATACACCGCAAAACTGCAGGAAATGCTCACAGATTTGAAACATCACTATGGGTATGGCGACGAGGACGCCTTTTTGGTATTGAAGGACATTCTGGCGCAGATCTATACGAAGAAGGGGCAGAAGGCATAACATAAGACCTAAGCCCCCGGGCCGCGGGGGCTTCAGGCCTCCACCGCCCCGGTCGTGATCTTCTTGATCCACCTGCCGCCCCGCAGACGGAACACACACCACACCGCCTTCGCGATCTGGTCGAATTTCAGCGCCGTGTAGATCCAGAAAGCCGGCATATGGAACACGAATCCTGCCAGCAGCCCCAGGGGAATAGAAAGCACCCACAGAAAGATATTGTCCGCCAGCATGAGCATCTTCGTATCACCGCCGCCCCGCAGCACGCCTTTGGTCATGATGCTGTTGGCGGACTGGAAGATCATGATAAAGCTGATGGCATTCATCAGCTGCTGGGCGATCATTGCCGTCTCAGCAGACACATTGTAGGCGCCGATGATCGGCCGGCTGATCAGCAGGATGACACCGCCCGCAAACAGGCCGAGACAGATTCCCAGTCCGAGGAATGCATAGCCCTGCTGCTGTGCCTGTTCGCGTTTGCCCTCTCCCAGTGTCTGTCCGGTCACGATGGCCCCCGACTGCGAGACGCCCTGTGTCAGCACATTACTCATCTGCTGTGTGACACTGGTGATCGCATTGGCTGCCACGAAAGCCACACCCAGACGGCCGATGACCATCGCCACCGTATTGTTGCCGATGGCGAGAATGCCGTCACTGATCAGCACCGGTATACTGATACGGATATATTCCCCTATCAGATCCTTTGTCTGTATGAAAAGATCTCCCAGCCGGAAATGTATTTTCTGATCTTTGAAAAAGAGATAGCCGCAGATCATCCCCGCCTCAAACAGCCGGGCGATCAATGTCCCGATCGCCGCACCGGCGATCTCCATCCTTGGCATTCCGAATTTACCGAAGATAAACGCGTAGTTGGCGCCCAGATTGACAAAGAAGGCGCCCATAGACACATACAATGGCATCTTTACCTGCCCTACACTGCGCAATGCAATCGTACAGACCAGAGACAGACCCAGAAAGAAATAGGTGATGACCGAATACCGGAAATAGACCGCTCCCATGGAGATGATCGTCGTATCGGTCGTATACATCCGCATGATCACGGACGGAATCGTCAGCGTAGCCACCGCAAAAAGCAGTGCCAGGCCCACCGTCAGCCGCACCATAAGGCAGATCGTCTTTTTCAGCGCCAGAGAAGACTTCTCCGGCTCGGTCTCTTTCATCCCCCAATAGCGCGACACCAGCACCGAGGCTCCCATGCCCAGTCCCATACAGAAAATATGATAGATATTGATAAACTGATTGGCCAGCGAAGTGGCCGACAGCTCCTGCTCTCCCAGCGTGCCTACCATGATCGTGTCCAGCATGTTGACGCCGATCGTAATCAGGCTCTGCAGGGAGATGGGAAGCGCCAGCAGAAGCACTTTCTTATAGAATTTGTGATCCGATAGAAAAACAGTCTTAAGTAATTTCATAAAGCATTTGTTCCCACTTAACCATACTGTCTTATAAAGAATATGTTATGACAGCAGCATCTTCTCTATGACACACGTATGTTTTCTTTTGTCATTCTCCACGTTGTAACTGATTCCCACAAGCAGGACATCTTTGCCATATCCCTGCAATGCATCCGGATATCGCTTTTCTTTTATCTGCGCGATCGCTCCCTGCGCAGATTTCTTCCATTTCAGCTCGATCACCAGCGCTGGCAGCGCCGTCGTTTTTTTCGGAAAATAAACGAGATCGGCATATCCGTCACCGGCCGGCAATTCTTCAAACTTCAAATAGTAATCTTTATAACTGAAATAGGCGAGTTTGATCACGCTGCGCAGGGCCTGTTCATCATTGTAATACAGAATCGCAGTCTCTTCCGCATGAATCTTCTGAATCCGGGCCGCCACGGCATCCGCCTTCATCTGGATCGTATCCATGATCAGCTGGTCGCTCTCACGAACACGCCGGATTGTTTCCTCCCGTCTGACCTTACGGAAAGACTTCGAAAATTCCAGTCTGATCTCTTCATTGGGGATATGCGCCGTTTTCGTTTTCTCATGGTAGGCAAGATAGCCCAGATGGATCAGCAATGTAAGGATATCGTCTTTATTCTGAAAGGTAACCAGATCATTCGCAAACCCGTTCGTATCTACAGGAACTTCAATGCCGCCAAGCAGTTCCGCTATGGTCTTCGACAGCCCGTCAAAATCCATACTGATATAATCCATCAGGTTTTTGGAAGCCGAGGTTTCTGTCCAATAAGAACGGCAGCTGTGGTATCGCACCGCCTCCATCACAGAATTCGGATTATATACCGATGTATCTTCTGTCAGTGTGTAGCCGTCATACCATTGCTTCATCATGGCGAAATCACAGCCATGCTTTTCACACAGCGTCTGGACTTCCTTTTTGGTAAAGCCCACATATCCGGCAAATTTCCATGGATTGATCATGGAAAATTCTTTGAAATCAGATATCGCCGACTGTGATCCGTCTTTCTTGATCGGAAGGATGCCGGTCATATATGCAGCGGCAAATATGCGTGCCGTCGTACCGCTTCCTTTAAACAGGGTGCGCAGGAATTCCAGGTATTGCTTCTGTATTTCCGGCGTTTCCCGGATGGGCACGTCCCATTCATCAATTATGGCAATAAATTTATTGCCGGTCAGCTCTGCCGCGTGCACCAGTGTCGTGGAAAAAGATTCATCCACCCTGAGTCCCGGATAGGCATCCGCCAATTCCTCCGTCACCTTGCGTCTGATAAAAGAAAGCATCCCCTCGCTGCCGGCTTCTCCCAGAATATTGGTCATATCCAGATAGATCACATCGTATCTGTTCAAATGTTCCTGGTATGAATGGCGAAGGGCTGGATTTACGGCAATCTCGAGATCGGCGAAGAGCGGAGCAGAATCGCAGGTTTTATCGTAATAGGCACACAGCATCTGTGCCGCGAACGACTTGCCAAAGCGCCGCGGCCTGCTGATACAGGTCAGCTTCTGCGTTGTCCCGATCGTGTCGTTTATCAGACCGATCAGACCGGATTTATCCACATACGTGCTGTTTCTTATTTCCGCAAATCCGCTGTTGCCGGGATTCAGATAGATTCCCACGATCCGGCCGCCTCCCTTCGTTATCTATTCCGGCATCATAAGTTTCCGCTTATCATGCACGCTGATCTCCTCACCGATCTGCACTTCGATCACATGCAGCTTCGTATCCGCCAGGATCGTGTGCGCCACCCCGGCAGGCATCCGGATCACGTCTCCGGGTCCGACCTGGCGGGTCTGTCCGTCCACGATCGTCCGTCCTTTGCCGTCGATCACCGTCCACACTTCGTCCCGCAGTTCATGGCTGTGGTAATTCATGCCATGTCCGGGATTCAGCGTTACCTTGATCGTCATGCTGGCATCCCCGATGTCCACCACCTGGAAGCTGCCCCAGGATTTCTCGGCAAACATGATCTGCTGGTCGATCTGGTCCACATAAGGCTTGATATAACTGGACTGCATCTTGTCCGACACCAGAATCCCCTCCGGGCTGGCCGCCACCACCAGATCTTTAAGGCCCATGCACAGTACCGGCACATTCAGCTCGTTCACCACATGCACATTTTCACACTTCTCATTGAGCATGGCCTTACCGATACTGCTGCTCTCCATTGCCTCGGTAAGCGTATTCCATGTGCCCATGTCCTTCCACATGCCTGCAAACCGCATAACCTCGATCTGCCGCTCATGTTCCACTACCGCATAGTCAAAGCTGATTTTGGTCAGCGTCTCATACTTCCGGAAAAGATCCTGATAATCCGTAAAATCAATCAATTCATGGGCCCGCTGCAGCACGTAACCCAGCCGAAAAGCAAACACGCCGCCGTTCCAGAGTGCGCCCTTCTCAATATACTCTCTGGCCACCTCTTCGGTGGGCTTCTCCTTAAATACGGAAACACTGCTGACCGTATTCTTATCTTCCGGAATGATATAGCCGTACTTGGCGCTTGGATAGGTAGGCTCTATACCCATAAGCACCAGATTCGCCCCGCTTACGGCCGCACGGCCGCCCAGCGCCTGCAGCGCCCTGAAATAGTCTTCTTCCACATAGGGATCCACAGGGCAGACCACCACTGCCTCTTCTTCCTGTACCCCTCTCACGTCATGCAGGTAAGCCGCCGCCAGCGCAATGGCCGGAAACGTATCTCTGCGGCATGGCTCCACGCTGATCCCCACATTCTCTCCCAGCTGGTTATGGATGGCGGAAACCTGCGATTTAGAGGTGGCGATCGTCACCTCGGCCTCGCTGTCCACGGACAGAATCTGACGGTACACACGCTGCACCATAGACTCATACTCCCCGTCCGCCGTCTTGAAGATCTTGATGAACTGTTTCGATCTGGTATCGTTGGAAAGCGGCCACAGACGCTTGCCGGATCCGCCCGATAATAATACGATATTCATAGTAAACTCCCGTCATGCTCAGCCTGCCGCCTGGCGGGCCGCACGGCCTATTTTATCATTTTATCAATTTCCTCTTTGGCCCGCTCCAGCTGATTATCCACGCCATCGACATAGTAGGCTTCACTGTCAAGCTCGCATACGATATCCGGCTCGATACCCGTGCCGTGAATATTATTGCCTTTTGGCGTAAAGTAGGAACTGACCGTCAGTTTCAGCGCCGTGCCATCCGTCAGAGGAAGCACCCGCTGTACAATGCCCTTGCCGAAAGTCGTAGTGCCGATCAGCGTACCGATCTCATAGTCCTTAACGGCTCCCGCCAGAATCTCGGACGCACTGGCCGAGTTGCCGTTGACCAGCACCACAAGCGGTATCTGCAGCTCGTTTCTGCCGTCACAGCTGTACTCTTCCCGTTCCCCGTACTTGTCTTCTGTATACACGATCAGCCCTTTTGGCAGGATCGCTCTGGCGATATCCACCACCACCGGAAGGCTGCCACCCGGATTACCCCGCAGATCCAGAATAATCCCTTTTGCCCCAGAGCCTTTGACCACAGCCATCGCCTCCGTGAACTGATCCGTTGTCACCTCATCAAACTCTCTGATCTTAATATAGCCGACCCCGTTGTCATACATCTCGTACTCAACCGTGGGGGATTCTATCTTCTTTCTCGTGACATCGATCTCCAGATAGTCGGCTTCTCCTTCTCTGTAAATGGTCAGATGCACCTTCGTGCCCTCTTCGCCTTTTACTCTGGACACGATCTCCGTCAGCTCCAGCCCCTGAATCTGCTCATCATCCACCATATAGATGATATCGTTTTCCCGCAGGCCCGCTTCCTCGGCCGGTGTACCGGCGATCACTCCTGCGATCCTGGCCAGTCCCGTGGCCGGATCCAGACTCAGATATGCACCGATGCCGTAATAAATGCCTTCGGTCGACTGCATCAGCTCCTGCCACTCTTCCTCATTATAATAGACAGAGTAAGGATCCCCCAGAGAATTCACCAGCCCGGAATACAGGCCGTCGATCATCTTCTCTTTGTCGATGTCTTCTTCTTTATAATAATACTCCGCTATGACTTCTTCCAGCGCCTCCAGTTTCTCCATCGTCTCTGCGCCGGTCAGGCTCTCTGCGCCATCCTTGCCGGCACTGGCCGCCGTACTGGCGGATTTGTCCGAGACCATCAGATACAGTCTGACACCTACATAGGTACCACAGCCGACCATGGCAGTGATCAACACGCCTGCCAGCAGACCGAGCAGAAAATGTCCGCCTCCTTTGCCGCCCGTCCCTCCTGCCGGCGGACCCGGCTGCGGCGGTATGGGTGGCTGCGGCTGATAGTACGGGCCGTTCATGCCCGGGTTTCTGCCTCCTGGTCCGTAATCGTGATTATAGTAATTGTTGTCTCCGTTTTGATTCAAAATGATTCATCTCCATCCGGTTGATTTTCCCCTGCATCTAAACATCTCATCTAAGCATTTCATTCCTGTATCCCATGTCAGCCCTGACACGGGCAGTTCTTATTTCAGATAATTCCACGGATTGACATAGTTTCCGTTCAGGCGCACGCTGAAATGCAGATGATTCCCCGTAGAACGTCCCGTACTGCCCACTGCCGCGATCTTCTGTCCCTTCGTGACTGTCTGCCCCTTGGATACATACAGCGCGGAACAGTGCATATAGATCGTATAAAGCCCGCTGCCGTGATCGATCATGATATAATTGCCCATGGAATTATTGTAGGCAGCTCCCACTACATCGCCGTCATAGGCCGCCAGGATCGCCGTGCCGCCGGCCGCTGCCATATCCAGCCCGTTGTGGAACTTCTGTACCCCCAGGATCGGATGCATACGATTGCCATAGTCATCGGAGATCCGCTTGTATCCCGGACAGGGCCACGCAAACATGCCGCCGTTGTAGACTCTGGCCTGCGCATTCTCTGCTTCCAGCCTGGCTCTCTCCTCTGCCACCGCCTTCTCCAGCGCGGCGATCTCCGCATTCTCCTGTGCGATCATCGCTTCATACTCTTTGATCGCCGCCTCCTTGGTCGAAATATCGGAAGTCACCGTCTTGATCTGCTGCTCCTTCTGGTTGATCAGGGCGCTGACATTTGCCTCCTCTTCCTCCACGGCGGTCTTCGCCTCTGCCAGAACTTCTTTCTCCGCCTCCAGCTCTTCCTTGCACAGCTGCACAAGCTCCTTGGTGGCCACGTATTCTTCCAGCTTATTCCTGTCATACCGCGACAACGACTCGATATAATCCGCCTTGTTCGTCATATCGGCGAATCCGCCGGCGGTAAAAAGCAGCTCAAGATAGAAGGTATCTCCCTTCTCATACATGAACTTGATGCGCTTCTTCATGGCCTCGTACTGCGCTTCCTGCTGCCTGATGGCTTCTTCCAGTTCCAGCGTGGTCTCCTCGATCTCCGCCTCTTTTTCCGTGATCATTGTATTATATTGCTGAATCTTATTCTGTATGCCGCTTAATTGCTGATCCAGCTGCGTCACATAAGTCGTCAGATCATTCCGGGACTGCTCCAGTTCCTTCTTCAGCTTCTCCAGGTCGGTCTTGTTCGATTTAAGGCCCGAAACTTCCTTCTTCGCCGCATCAATCTCCGCCTCCTTCGCCTTGATGCTGTCATTGGTGAGCGCCGCCTGTGCCGGTCTTGCGTCCGCAAACAGGATCGCAGCGCTGAGAAGCAGACATACTATTCTTTTCCAATATTTCATGCAAGTTATACTCCATTCATCCTAACATCCCAGCGCTTATCCGGCCGGCCTGAACCCCTGTCCGTCACACTCTCAGATGCTTCCTTACCGTAACTATACTTCCCAGAAAACCGATGCCGATACCGATTCCCAGCGAAACAGGTGTCAGCACGTTGAAGATCTCATCCACAGACAGGAAGCTGAGCAGATCCGTCAGCATCGGAAAACGCTCCAGTATATACTGCAGCACGACATTATACAGCGTGTAGATAACGCTCAACGGAATGGTCGCACCGATCGCACCGATCATCATACCTTCGATCACGAAAGGAGATCTGACGAAAAAGTCCGTCGCGCCGATATATTTCATGATATTGATCTCTTCCTTACGCACGGAAATACCGATCGTAACCGTATTGCTGATCAGGAAGACGGACACCGCAAACAGGATGGCTATGATGCCCACCGACACATAGGCGATCAGCGCATTGACGCCTGTCAGCGTGGTAGCCGCCAGCTCCGAGCGGTTGACAAGTCTCACACCGTCTGTGGACTCCAGATAGGTGACGAGTGCTGACTGCATTGACACATCATTCAGATAAATCTCATAGTTGGCCGAATCAGCCAGCGGATTCTCTGTAAATCCGTCCGCATATTCACCCAGATATTCCTGCTTAAAGGACTCCCACGCCTGTTCCGCAGATATGAACCTGATATCAGACACCTCCGGCCGTTTGGCGATCATATCCCCGATCTCCTGAATCCTTGTCTCCTCGATCCCCTGGTCAAAAAAGACCGTCACGGAGACGCCTTCCTCCGCAGTCTTTACAATATGCTGAAAGTTGATAACGATCGCATAAAATAAACCGAACAAAAACAGACAGGCGCTGATCGTGGCAATGGACGCCAGCGTAAACCACTTATTACGGAAAAGGTTCCGCACACCCTGTCTGAGCGTGTAGAAAAAGCTGCTAATCCTCATCAATGTATCCTCCCTTTTCCTCGTCGCTTACAATAACGCCTTTTTTGAGGGTGACCACTCTCTTCTGCATCGCGTTCACGATCTCCCGGTTGTGCGTCACCACGATGACCGTAGTGCCGCTCTCATTGATCTGCTCCAACAGCTTCATGATCTCCCAGGAGTTCTTCGGATCCAGATTTCCCGTCGGCTCGTCCGCCAGCAGCACGGTCGGCTTATTGACAAGCGCCCTGGCAAGCGCCACTCTCTGCTGCTCACCGCCCGACAGCTGCTTCGGCTTCGCCTTGTACTTGCCGGCAAGCCCCACGACAGCCAGTATGCTGGGCACATTCTTCTTGATCTCCTTGTTGGACTTCTGGATGATTCTCTGCGCAAAAGCCACATTGTCATAGACATTCCTGTCCTTCAACAGACGGAAATCCTGGAATACCACCCCCAGATTTCTGCGGAATTTCGGAATCTTCCTGTGCCGTATCTTTGTCAGATCATAGCCCATTACATTGATAAAACCGCTTGTGATCGTCAGTTCCCTGAGGAGCAGCTTGATCAGGGTAGACTTCCCCGAACCGCTGTCGCCCACGATAAATACGAATTCTCCTCTGTTGATATGTAGATTGACATCCTTAAGCGCCGGTGCACCGGTAGAGTATGCCTTGCACACATTCGTCAGTGTGATGATCTCCTTCTGCGGTACCGCGCCTCTCCTTCTTCGTTTCTCTGCCACGTTCTTCACCACTTCCATCTTTCTAGTTCAATCTTAAGATCAATACTCGAAACTTTCCATATACTTCATGTATTTTACTACCATCAGAGCGATCTTGAAGGTGATCGCATCCTCAAATACCCGCAGGTCAAGTCCCGTACTCTTCTGCAGCTTGTCCAGACGGTACACCAGCGTATTGCGGTGAATGAACAGCTGTCTGGAAGTCTCCGACACATTCAGGGAATTCTCGAAAAACTTGTTGATCGTCGTCAGCGTCTCCTCGTCGAAATCGTCCGGGCTCTTCCCGTCGAAGATCTCCTTGATGAACATCTTGCACAGCGGGATCGGCAGCTGATAGATCAGGCGCCCGATCCCCAGCTCGCTGTAGGCGATCACATCTCTCTCCTCGAAAAATATCTTGCCCACATCCAGCGCCATCCGGGCTTCCTTATAGGAACGGCTGACGTCCTTGATCTCCCCGATCGTCGTGCCGTAAGCGATCCTCACATTGCGGTAATTCTCCTTCTCCAGAAAAGCCGCAACGCCCGATGCCGCCCTGTCTATCTCCTTCGCGCTGTCACTCTCGGACAGATCCTTGACCACGATCACGTTGTTCTCATCCACGGCCGTCACAAAATCCCTGCTGTTGCTTCCGAAATAAGTGCGCATGGTCTCAAGCACATTGCTGTCCTTGGCATTGTCCGTCTCTATGATCAGCGCCACCCTTTTGACATCCGTCTGGATATGCAGCTTCTTGGCACGGCTGTAGATATCCACCAGCAGCAGATTATCCAGCAGCAGGTTCTTGATAAAATTATCCTTGTCAAACCGCTCCTTATAGGCCACCAGCAGATTCTGGATCTGGAAGGCAACCATCTTCCCCACCATATAGACATCCTCTCCGATGCCGCCGGCGATCAGGATATATTCCAGTTGCTGCTCATCAAATATCTTAAAATACTGATACCCCTGTATCTCCTGCGAATCGGCCGGCGATCTGGCAAATTCCGCCGCCGGTCTGCCGCACTTCTCCATCTCATCCGCCGTCACGGCCACCGCCTTCCCGTCGGTATCCATAACGCACAGCTCAACCCTCGCGATCGATTTCAACCCTTCAATCGTACTCTGTAAAATCTGATTTGAAATCATACCCCACCTCTTATCATTCTTTAAGCAAATTATACAAATGCAACCCCACTAAATTCATCAAAATAATGCGTCCAGTTTTCATTTTAATCTATATTTACAAAAAAATCTACCACCATTCATGAATTTTTTGTGTACTATTTAAAGAAAAGGAATTATTTTCCAGTTTTTACCGGTTAGACAATTTATACAAAAGGAATAAACTGCAAATTGACCGGTTCGGACAACAAACAGCGGTAAAGAAATCTGCGCAAAGAAACGATATATAATACAGCAGGAGGTGAAATGATATCATGGATATAGCAGCATTATCTATTGCAATGTCAACTGTCAGCACGCAGAGTGCCTACGGCGTGGCGATGCTCAGTAAATCGCTGGATCAGGTTTCGTCCATGGGCGACCAGATTACGGAAATGATGGACACCGCCGGCATGGAGCTGTCTGTCAATCCCGGTATCGGTGCCAATATCGATATCCGGGTGTAAGGCACTGCCACAGCGAAGTCCCATTCACGCTCTGTCTCCGGCTGTTTTAAGCCGGAACCGACTGTGAATGGGACTTTCTGTTATGATACTATTTCAGGCGGATGGCATGCTCCGTTATCTGGATCAGCCCTTCCTTCAACAGATGCCCTACCGCTCTCTTAAACTCATTCTTACTCATCTGGGTCTCCCGTCTGATCACCTCCGGAGACGCCTTATCCGTAAACGGCATCGCGCCGTCGAAGCTCTCGATGATCTCCAGCACTTTCTGCGCATCCTTCTCGATCTGCAGATAGGCCTTCTCCCGGATGCTCAGCGTTAGTTTGCCGTCTTCCTTCACCTCTGTCACCCGTGCGTCGATCACATCTCCAATCTGTACCGCACCGTACAGCTCCCGCTGCGGGATCAGCCCCGAATATCTGTCGTCCACCGCTACAAAAGCCCCGAAGTTCCGGCTGATCTCATAGACCGTCCCTTTGACTCTGTCTTCCTTCCGGTAAGGGCTGTCCGTTGCCAGATACGGATACACATTCATAGTCGCACACAGCCGGCTGCTCTTGTCGATATAGAGCGCCGCCAGACATTCTTCTCCTGCGGACACCCGTCTTGTCTGCTCTTTAAAAGGAAGCAGCAGTTCCTTCTCCAGTCCCCAGTCCAGAAAAGCGCCGATCTTCCCCACCTGCGCCACCTTCAACCGCGTCACGCCGTGGAGCGTGACACCCGGCCTGGCCGTCGTCGCGATCAGGCGGTCTTTGGAATCTCGGTAGATGAACACCTCCACGTCGTCACCGGTCTGTGCCTGCTCCGGCACCTGTTTCTTCGGAAGCAGCACCCGCTCATTGCTGTCTTCCCCGTCCCAAAGATAGACGCCAAAGTCCACTCTTTTCAAAATCTGTAACGTCTGGATCTCTCCCAGCCTGATCATAAGTTCCTCCATTTCTGCCGTGTACGCCAGATGCCGTACTTCATACCGCCTTCTGCTTATCGGGCGCATTCTTTTCCCGGCCGCTCAGCTCCACAATGCTGTACGGCCTGCCGTCTGCCCTGTTCAATGCCACCGTATAGAGCCCGCTGTCTGCATCTGCCGTCACCACCGGGCAGATCATGTCTCCCAGCACAGCCTGATTCTTATACTCCACCCGCAGCTGCTTTACAAAAAAATCCTTCGGGATATATTCCATGGCCATACGCACATATTGTCCGTTGTTAACATGATTGTTCGTATCCAGATGATGTTCCTTCACCGCAAACGATTCCATCGGCCTGCCGTCTGCCGGTATGTGGATCCTGCGCGGCGCATATTCCATCGGATATTTTTCTTCCAGCACGTATCCCTTTAGCATCTTCTCGCTGGGCTTCGCCGGTGCCATCTTCTCCAGATCCATCAGGCTCCAGATGGTATTGGCATAGGAAAGCACCTCGCCCTCCTTCGTCTTCATCACAAAATTACGATATCCGATAAACCCTTTGAAATCATAAGGAGCCGTCCCGATCACGATCCGCTCAGACAGATGCGGATACCGGTTGACACAGATCTGCCACGCGGACAGCATCCATACCTGATTCAGCTCCCGCAGATAGTCCGTGCCCAGACCGATATCTTCCGAGTGAAACGTGGAACAGTCCTGAAAATAATCCAGAAGCGCGATCAGTGTCATATTGCCGTCCGTACCCACTTCACTGTATCTTACCCTGCTGTCAAATGTATACATACCATCACCTTCTTACTTCTCTTATTCAAAAAAACCCGGTGAATCACTTTCACCGGGTCACTTGAGCTGGGCTACAAGGATTTTTTCCCGGCTTTTACAGTCCATTATTTCCACAGTCTTCACCTTTGTTTAGTTCCCCATTTTGCTCTAATACACTATAGTATAGCTTGTCTGAAATCCGGTACCCAGATTTTCGCAATACATCTAATTCCGATTTCACTTCTTTTACCAGACCCTTTCTCTTAGCCTGAGTTACTATCCCTAAAATTCCTAATGTATCCACCAGAAATTCAGAAGCCATCTTTCTTGCATTTGTTTCATCAATAATTGCAAGCGAAATATCTAATTCTTTAGCCCCAACAATAACTTCTAATTCCCCATAATGCAGCCTGCCATACAGTTTTTTTACCACATCTGCATTCTTGACCTGATATACCACAAAAATACCTGATTCCACTTTTTTACGAATCTGCTCAACTTCATGGCTATATTTTTCTGCATTTATACATAATTCCCTGTATACCGCTTCCGGAATGTAAATCTCATCAAAAAGCTTCTCAAGCAATTCCAAACGGTTTATGACTAAGAGTCCAATAATCGGGCTGGTGTTACAAATTACTCTCACTTTAGCCATACATGCCCCCTGCAAGTTTCTTTATTGCGAATTCATCCATCTGCATATCCTCTTCCGTATATTCTCCCCAGGGAATCTGATGTTCCTTTAAAATATCAATAAAATTCCATACGCTTTTGTCTGCAAGTTCTGCTGCCTTTTCCAAAGTTATCATTTTAGCCGCAAATAATCCGATAACTATTGAAAAATTTGCCTTATCAGCAAGATCATCGCCATCGTTTATAACTTGCAAATATGGTAAAATATTGTCCTGTATTGCAACCTTTACACTATCCATTCATTTCACCTCGCTTCCCACTCCTACGATTTTCTATCTCATCATCAATCTCTTTCATTGACATAGAGTTTTGTTTTTAATACTTTTCCCGGGCTTTCCTTATGCTCCACAGCCAGAACACTATTCACACGCATTGCACCTTTTTATAATATACCATACTAAGCTTCTTTATAACAGTATTTTTTGCTGTCACTTTTACTATATCCGGTACGGCATATCGTATAAAGCCAAATAACTGCCATATGACCTGACTGT
>ERZ808054.221-NODE-221-length-70417-cov-4.622875_pt1 | contig 70417 bp, 62 predicted proteins | sample MGYA00380201_ERZ808054 | MGnify/ENA primary metagenome ERZ808054 (study PRJEB31490, sample SAMN06133419) | mouse gut metagenome | isolation source: Z5_2 | host: mice | place: China: Chengdu | collected 2015-05 ... | reverse complement strand
GATATTCAACTTTCATTTCCTGCATCCGCCTTGTCGTTGCCGCACATTCTCTTCCTGTAAGAACCATTATCTTAATCCCCATTCCGTGAGCTGTGAAAAAGCCTGCTGCATCCTTGGTACAAAATTTTTTCATTTCATTGCCGTGCTCATCGTAATAAATCCCGGCATCTGTCAATGTACCATCAACGTCTATAATAAGATATTTGATTTTTTTAAGCTGTTCCCTGTCTTTCATCTTTCCATCCTTACTTATCGTATAAAGACCGTGTCAAAAAAATAATATTTATTTTCTTTCGAATATCTGCAACATATGCGGTGTTCTTAATATTTTCTTCCACTCCCTTGGTATACTGGCTTGCCATGTAGGAAGAAATGTAATTACAGCTTTTATCCTGATATCCGTCAAATCCTGCTACATAAACATTGCTTTTGCCCAGCTTAATCATAAGTTTTAATAGCATAATAACACAATTGTCGCACTTTCCCTTATCATCAAAACATAACTCCGCATAGTTCAATACGTTTTCCGCATCACAATTTTCCATAAGATTGGAAGTAATCAATAGATTTTTTATATTACTTTTATCCTCAACTGCACTATAACGCATCGCATTGGAATAAAACGTATACTCCTGTTCATAAAATTCAGGAATAAAATTAGCCGATATAATAATAGGCGCCTTCTGCAATATAAACTGATCTATTTCTTTTTTTTGTCTTATAATACTTGCTCCTGGTGCCAGAATCAGGATTTCACGATCCTTCCACAGTTTTTTCAGCCTGTCCAATAATTCCTTATCATCTACCTCATGATTCTGGAATCCTTCATATAAGTTTTCAATATACGCTTCATCATAGGCTGTTTTTTTGTGTTCTTCAATACTTGCAAGAATCTGATTAATCTGTTTTGCCCTAAGACGCCCCTTGCCCAGCAAATATTCTGCATAGTTTCTATGCAAATTGTACTTGGCTGACAAAGCATACGCTGTACTGTATCCCCATGGTTCTATCTGCTTTAACTGAATGATATGATCATCAATACCATCCAAAACCGGATTTACATCATAAGTGCCACTCTGGTTCTTATTCAAATAATCCATAATAAGTTCCATACATAAGTTTCCCGGAATCCTTCCTATTCCAAGCATGGAAGCATCTATTACACTTTTTCTTTCTGCAGATTTCATTGCAATAAACTCCTGTGCAAGAGAATATGCCAATGCCAGATTTTCATGCAGATGCAATCCTACCACAATTGATTTATCAAGATTATGCTCTACAAGAGAATAAATTCTCTGCAAATCCGATTTCATCATGGAGCCAAAGGTATCTACAATAGAAAAAGCATATGGTTGTACCTGATTTACTTTACTAAGAAGCTGTAAAACCATTTCATCGGAGTATCCCATAATATTAATAGGATTACAAAAAACTTTATATCCCTTATCCTTAGCTTTCCGAATAAATAAAAGACCCTCATCAATATCATAATCATGAAAAGTCACTCTTATAGCATCTATGGTCTTTCCATCATATGGTTCCAATTTACTGATATCATATTTGTTATGCAATGCCATCGCTGTAAACATGGTATTTCCACGTTTATCCGGCAATATCGGAGCAATTTCCGCACAGTTATTAAACAGCGCCTTTTCACAATCATATTCACAGTCACGCAAAAATCCTACTTCCACATAATCAACCTGAGATTTCACTAATTCTCTGATAATATCCCTGATTGTGCGAAAACCGAAACCCCAATTGTTAATATATCCTCCGTCTCTTAATGTACAGTCCAATAATTTAATATTTTTCATCGATTTTCTCCCAAAATACTAGAAAAATCTTATCATGCATCAGAAAATAAATCAAATAGTGACTATTACCTAACTTTGCCGATTCAGTATTAAAATATTACTATACAATATCGCTCATCCTCATATATATGTTCCTTTGATTCTAATAGCATCATTTCAACTTCATTTTGGCTTTCATTTTTACCTTCCGCCTGATAGTCAATTACAAAAAAAATGGAATCAATTTCTCCATTAACTTTGGAAATGTAATCTTCTATCTCCTCAATATTAGATACTCGATGAACACATTTTTCTGCTATAGCAAGTGCCGCAGACTCGTTATCGCCAATCTGCACATCAAATGAAAAACACAAATCATTAAAATCGGTAATATTGTAAATTGCCTCTTCCATTCCATAATTCCCTTTCCAATTCTTAATCTCCAGGAAGTTTTGTGTTGCAAATGGTTGTTCCATAACGTACCCCAAAAACATAAGTATGAAAAAGAAACGCATACATACAGTTGAAATACTTTTTTTACTATTGCTACTAATTCCACAGTTAATATCCTCTTTATAAAAATATTGCATAAATACCGCAAAAAGCAAAGGGAAAAAAGCCAAAATCCATCCTATTTTAACCATAGAACATTCATGATTGATTGAATGATTTCTTAACAGTAAAATTTGCAATACCGGTGCCAAAATACTTACAAATATAACATGAACTCCCGGTCTGATAATAATATCTTTAATTTTCTTTTTCTTAACCAGATACCCTATGACAAAGCTGACAAATGCCACCCCTATAAACAGAATCACCCCCCCGCATCATATTTTCGCCTGTATACACCGAACAGAACCTCTCAAAGAGGGAGCCTTCTGCTTTTCCAATCGTTCTATAAACAAATTTATTCTTTAATATAAAAAGCCAATTTTCTGTATGCGCTATCTGCCACAAAAAAGTGATCACTCCACACACCGCCGGGCAAACATATTCCAGCATCGCTGAAATTATACGTTTTAATTCCATTTTAAGCAAAATAAACCTTAAAAACTTCATCAAAACAATGCAAAATACAAATATCCAAAAATAATAATCAGTAAGAACTCCTATATATATAATTCCAATTTTGCAAACCCGTACAAATACATTAAGTTTTCCATTATCCAACGTGTCACCAGCATACTCCAACAGCATAAAAATCATAACATATAAAATCACAACCTGATCTGACCATAACGTGTTTGATAAATACCACGCCGTTCCTGGTAAATACAGCCAAGTAATTGCCACTCCTAACGAAATTGCCATCTTCTCAATTTTTCTAGAAAACCCCAAGCGTGTCAGAAAAAACTGCGTAAATAAAGCTGCTACTGATGTTTCTACGCATAAAAAAACTGCCTGTATATGTTTTAAGAAAGAGATACCTATATGAGTTCGGCCCATCAATTTCGCCATAAACCAAATCAAAAATGTTGTTCCTGACGGATAAGAAATATAAGGGTGTCTTTCACCAAGCGTATGAAATTCTATTGAATCAAAATACTCATAATTAGTAAACCGAAGTTTCCAGGCCCCTTCCTTCAACCACTGATTCACAAACTTTATCGTTGATGCCGACATTGACAAATATGATCCACCCATATTATGGTAGTCTACATTAAACACGTTAACATAAATCAGAGTAAACGCACACACCGTTAAAAAAAGCAGTACAATGTATTGAAAAATATGACCAAAAGACTTTTTTTCATTTTTCATAATTCTAGCCTCCTTGAGCTCCAAGCCATTACTTTAATCGAATTAATACCATATCTACATAGTTGGATTTGGATCTTTCATTACATACAATGCTTTAGCAATTTCATAGTCATATACATCATCAATATCTGCCGCTTCCCGCTTATTAATTATTAAACGATACGCATTCGGTCCATAATTGTAATGCCACTCTTTCAATTTCACCCGGGGTGCCAGATTAATACCATTTGAAAAATGATAAAGTTTGGGCAGTTGCTCGGAATTTTTATGGGCAAGCCCCATGCTAAAATTTAAAGGACCATTTTCATCCATCAGATAAGTCTGATAGGGATCACATGTGATCAGCGAATCATAGCCCTCTTCCAGCTTCTCAAAATAAGTTTTAATCGCCTTGCGATAAAGATAAGGCTCTACAAGCGGTGATGTGGCACATGCCCACATAATATGCTCATTAGGCATTTCATCGCTGATATACTCAAGAAACATTCCAAAAGGTACTGATTCATCCGCGTACTGAATGGGCCTCTTTATAGCCGTAACGCCTTCTTTTTCCCCCATTGCAAGCATTTCATCTGAATCCGATGAAACAATAATGTCTGTAATTTCCTCCACTTGCTTTAACTGGCGGATTTTATGAATTAATAAGTTGGAATCCGCAAAAGGTAATATGTTCTTATTGGGAAGCCTGGTGCTATTTCCTTTCACCGGAATGATTGCCGTAATTGTCGTATCCATTTTTATCTCCTCCTAATTCGTAAATTTCTATATATACTAAACACAGTATACCACAAATAATGATTTCATGTTTTAAACAACAAAACATTATAGATTTATTTTTTTACATTCCAGAGTTCCTTAAGATTGCTTATACTCATTTTAGATTTCACTAAACGTTTGGAAAATTCAAAGAATCCCCAAATCGACATGGTCCGAAGCAAGAAAAAATTTTTATTTATAATTCTGCATCTATATTGTTTTTGCAGCTTATCCAATTTTTTATTGGATAAACAAAGCAAATCCGGAAAATTAAATGGATAAACCGTAGCCGCATGTTCCTTATCAGGAAATAAAAAACTCCGTACATTATCAATGTCTCTAACTCTGGCGTAATTCTCGTAATCCTCCCTGCAGTTGACAGGACAGAAATAATAAATCGGTACTTGTGTATTTGCTTTGATTAAATCAATGATATTAAAATATTTACGATTATTCTGCCGAAAAATCTCTTCATCCTTTTGTGATAATCTATTTGACAAATCAAATTGCCCGGAGATACAAAATACCCTCTTGGCACTTAAAATGCACCCCGCTATTACAGCCATATAACCGCCCGACGAAATCCCCACTGTGGTCACCTGATAATCAACCGCTAAAGCGCTTAAATAATCCATCACCTGATCAATCGATGATAACGAACGGCTGCTTCCGTATAAATAAAACTTTTCATAAACATCCCTTACATAGATAACTTTCCCAATACCTTTCCTTTTTTTTAATGCTTTAGCTACAGATTTCCATTCATACCTGTTTCCAATAATAATAGTACTTTCAAATTCATGAAAAGATTTGTTCGTATGTAACCCATTACTGGAAAAAAATATATAGCATTCACATCCTTCTGAATGAATAATCTCTTCTTCAATATTAAGATTATTTTCATATATATATTTTTTTCCCGCCTCAATATCTGCTATCGAATCCATGCTCTTTTCCTCTATTTCTTCTCTCATAAATTAACTGATCAATAACAGCTATATCCATCCCCCAAGAATCTTATTCTAATTTTCAAAGCATCAATTACTCTTTCTCCTGCAACGCAAATTTAATCCTACTTATAATAGAATTAATTTCTTCCTCACTAGTCAACTCATGCGCATGCTGTTTTTCAAACTCAATAACCCGATTTTGATTTTTTTCTCTAATCATTCTTTGGCGCTCAAGAAATGACCATTTTAATTTTGGATTTCGTAAAAGCGAAAGATAAACATTATAAAGTGGCTTCACATTGGCAAATAACTGCACCAACTGTTCCATCCTACTGTATTCCTTGTAATCCCTTAATTGTCGCCTTGTTAATCGATAATAATCAGCCCTTAAAACATCTTCCGCCATATCTGCAAATTTAATATAATTAGGTATTTCCCAGTCTATTAAATAGATATCTTCAATGCTTTTTTCAGGTGTAGGGAATGTCTCCTTCTCTGCAAATACGGACCTACAAAATTCATCATATGTCATAATCTTTCTGGAATCTGCAATGAGCTGCAGCTCAAATCCCGGCGTAGTCGGAAGAGGGAACAAAAGCTGGCACATTTTTCTAGCAAAAAAAGCCTCTACCACTACAGAACTGTTCCCCGTATAGATTTTGTCACATGCAACAATCCACTGCTTTACGGATTTATCTGAAATAATACGGAAATTAGTACATCTTTTGGTCAATTCATTCGCCATCACACTTGGATGGCCCGGATGGGGTCGAAATATCACAATAATATCTGAAAATTCCTTACAAATCTTTTCAAACCATTTAAGCACTATTTTTTGGGACTCACACATGAACTCATAATACTCTGTCCAATCTTCACCAAATGCTTTGCACATACCGGCAATATATTCTTCGGATAAACAATCCCCATAATAAGGAGAGGCAAATAAGATTACCCGCTTGTTCTCTGGAATATCATATTCCGCAAATAGCTCCTTTCTGGATATATAATATCTGTTAAGCGGTTTACGCAGGAAATCCATGCCCACATGCCCCGTTAACTTAACCTTTTTTTTGTCCAGATGCGCCGCATTCAAAAGTCTTTTTACATTCTGTTCCCCCCAGGAAACATGAACCACGTCTTTTCCTATTCCCCAATAATTTTTATAAGCATCTTCCCGTTGCTCGTCCTTTGTGTAAACAATATTTTCCCACTGTAAATCAATTACTTTCTCAAACTTTACAAATCGCTTTGTATGCCAGAACAGCGTATAATTATCGTAACATGCCATAGTGCATACCACTTTTGCGTGATATATGGGCGTATCAGCCAAAGCATTTTGTGCATCATCTATATAGAAGATTTTTGTTCTATAACCTCTACGATCTAACTCATATTTCATAAGACATAAATTCTCAAGCTCTCTGACTTTGTGCTCATATATAAATAAAAAATCCAACTCTGTCATCTAATCATTATCCTTCTGTTCCAATAACCTTGTTAATCAACCAATAAGTTTTGTATGAACGGAGCCACTGCTTCTTATAATATTGCAAAATCAGCTTCCCTTCATTCAATTTTAATCTGTTGATTTGCTTCTTTACCTTTTTGTAAATACAAATCCCCATCAAAACATCATTCGGCCTCCATATTTTTTTATTCTTATTTAAAAAATTATATATAAATGATAATTCTTTCCGCTCCAAAGAAAACCCTCTCATACTCCACGCATGCTCCAAAATTTTCTTTACCTCCATATCATAATCCTGCCTGTTCTTTTTTACCATCACTGATGCTTTAGAACCATGATTGATTCTATAATAATAAAAACATTCTTCAAGATTTGCAAAATTGCCATATGGAAGCATATCTATCCACAACTGATAGTCTTCTGATGCCTTATTTTTTTCGTCAAGAATAATTCCATGTTTATTAATGATTTCCTTTCGAAACAATGCAGCTCCCACCGCAATACAATTTCCAAACAGCATATATGCTCTTATTTGCGAACCTGATAGATACTTAGGCTCAATTATTTTATTATCCAAATTTCCCTCAGCATCCATATAAATGTATCCGCCACTTACTACAATAATTTCACTATGTTCTTCCAGATAATTGACCTGCTTCTCTATCTTATCAGGCATCATAATGTCATCCCCATCAAAAAAACCGACATAATCACCCGTTGCAAGTTCCAGTCCTCTGTTTCTGGCATATGCAAGACGCTTGTTTCCTTCATACGACTTATAAACAATTCGATCATCATGATAATTTTTAACTATTTGATTGCTTCCATCTGTAGATCCATCATTTACAATAATTAATTCAAAATTAGAATATGTCTGCGCCAAAACACTATCAATAGCTTTTTCTAAGTACTTCTCCTCATTATAAAAGCATAAAATAATAGAAACTTTCTTATCCTCTATCATTATAATCCCCTAAATCAATTATAGTATTTAAACACATCCTCCGATGTTTGTCCGTATTTTATAATTTCTTCACTTCCATCTTCTGATATCTCCAACATCGGTATATCCGGCAATATAAAGGGCGGTTTCATTACAACACTATAAGACCCCACATTGTCGAATACCACAAAATCACCAGCAGACAATGCACCAGTATATCCTTTATATAAATAATCTGACTCTATACATGTATAACCTGCCATATCTAAACAATTATACTTTTCCCGCTTATCGCCATCTACAGCATGGTATACAGCAATCGGCCTTCTGATATCCTTGACCGATGGATTTATCTGATAAGAACTTCCTGTCAGACTCGCAATTTGTTTTCCTCTAGCCTCCTTAATATTTATAACGCGTGTCACATACTTAACCGCATTAGCAGCCAGCGCGCTTCCCGGTTCTATGATAAGCATTGGTTTTACAGAAGTTTTTTCAAAACGTTTTTTCATCCCCCCTGCCACTATGGAAGCATAATCCGCAAAAGCAGGCGGTGTATAAGACAACTGCACAGCTATCTGCTCATCTACCTTCCCCATATAGCCTCCCCCAAGGCTGATATACTCCCATTCGTATTCCGGAAATCCATCTAATATCTCATTTAATGCTTCCATCCTTTTAACATAGGAATCCAGCGTTCTATAAGGAATATGGCAATGCAATCCATTCACTTGTACGTTATTTATGGAATTCAGACAATCTACCGCAGCTTTCAATGCTCCTGATAAGACGTCGAATCCAAATCTTGATGGTTCTTCCTGTCCGATATCCACATTACACCGCACACCTACGCAAAACTCTTTTTCTGTATATTTTTGAGCAATTTGGCGAATAATATCTATTTCATAATCGGCATCCAGATTAATATGTCCGCCGATCATTAACAGTGCCTCTACAAATTGCGGTTTCTTATATGGCCCATTATAGTAAATATTATTTCCTGCAACTCCTATATGCTGTGCAAGCCAAAGCTCCATCTCTGATACAATTTCGGCTGCGCCTCCCAACATATTTATTATTTTACATAGCCTGGGCGTATAATTCGTTTTATATGAATATGCAATACGAGTATCTGGATAGATACTCGTGAATGCAGCCTGCAGTTCTTTATAATTGCAGGCAAAAACTTTACTGTCCAGCAAATAAAAAGAATCACCATATTTTATTGACAGATTACTTAAAACTTCATAATTCAATTTCATATTATTTTCTCTTGTTTCCCATGGCATGCAAAATATCATCAACTTCTTTTTTAAGTAATTCCCTGTTGTGCTTAAAAAAAGCATCACTTTCATGTTCAAGGCGATTTTCATATTCTCTTATTTCACCCAGACCATACTTAAACGTTCTTTCTACCTCTTCCAAATCATCCGCAATCCAAGAGTCATAAAAACTCCTGGATAAAATAGCCATTGATGAACCGAGTCTGTAATGCTCGGCAATAATATGCCTAGCCGGAAGCATACCTTCATCAAGCTTTGCAATTCCTCCAAATCCATATGGAATTCCCTTCGCCTTTATCTTATTACATATCTCTTCAACTTTACCATTGGCTAAAAGTTCAAACATGAAATTTAAATGATATTGTAAGTGCAAATCGTTTAATCCTATATGAATTTCATCAATTCCTGTTATTTCCAATATTGAATCCAGATTCCGTTCTGCGCCAATCGTCTCTAAAAGCAAACAAGTTCTGACTCTTCCATCTACCAACTTGATAAACTGTTTTACTTCTTCAACCGTTGCAAAAAATGGTAGCATAATAATATCTGCGCCATATTCTATTACCTTATCTATTTCATATTTAGAATTTTCATGCATCGGATTAATCCTTACCTGAAGACTGGACTTTCCCTCAATGCTATTACGAATCACCTGTACATCGTGAATGGAATGAGTGGATTGAACGGTATTCATCCCCCCCTGCCGTTCTCTCTTTCCAATTTGTTCTAAATCTACCCAAATCCTGTCAACGGAATACTTTTCCGCTATCTGTGCTATCTTAGGATTATTAGTAATATACATCATCTGCAATGACATCCTTATTCTCCTTTTGCATAAATTGGAGTAATCCAATTATTATACTTTTCATTTTTTCCCATTGCTATTTCTATATACCTCTTATGAATTTCAATTGTATATTTCCCTGGCATGCCACTTTGTATCTGAAAACCGTCAATCTTTGAAATAGGCGAAATTTCTACTGCCGATCCGCAAAAAAAAGCTTCATCACACATATATACTTCATTACGGTCAATGCTGCGTTCTGTTGTTTTGAGCCCCAGTTCATCATGTGCAATTTTTAAAACCGTATCTCTTGTAATACTTTCCAGTACGGAGTCTGTCAATGCAGGGGTAATAATCTCATCTCTTTTTATCATAAAAAAACAGGATCCGGTTCCTTCAGCCACATAGCCATGACGATTCAAGAAAAGTGCCGAATCATATCCTCTCTCTGCCGCTTCTATCTTAGCCAAACGGCTGTTGATATAGTTAGCTCCCACCTTAACTCTTGGGGACATATCACGTTCACTGATCCGTTCCCACGAACTAATGCATACTGTCTCTCCCTGTGACAAGGGAATTGCCCTTCTGGACTTTGCAATTGGAGCAATAAACATTCCCACCGGCAATGTTGAAAACCAACTCCCAAACCCGTCAACAAACACGGTCTGCCTTACAGCTATATCCTCTTTGTATTGATTAGCTTTTACAACATCCTTCATATAGTTTTCAAAATCTTCTGCACTATATGGACTCTCCAATCCAAATAAGCGAATAGACTGTAAAAGCCTATTGTAGTGCTCCTTCAGACGAAACGCATACAACTGCCCTTCCTTTGCGTTCCAATAGCAACGGATTCCCTCAAAAACATTTGCTCCAAATTGTGCCGTAGGGGAAAGAACATTAATCTTGGCCTCATTTATCGGCATAATCTCTCCATCAAGCCATATAAGCCTATCATTTTGATTACTACTCATATAATTTTCTCCACTTTGGTGCTAAAGAATCCCATGAAATTTCATCACGAATCCCTTGTCTGCCCCGCTCATTTATTTGTTCACCTGGTAAATCCATGGCTTCAACGCATGCCTGTATTGTTTCAGGCAACTTACCAAATTCCTCATATACATAATATTGGATTGCTACCCGGTCAAGCAGCGCATAATTATCTGCAAGCCACTTTGGACACACAAATTTTGCACCTGCATATACATATTCCAACGGACTTGCAGAACGTGCATCTGTGCTCTGCCCATATACAAACAGGTCGCAGGTACTGCGGAACATCGCCAACTCTTCACCCTGTAAATAAGAATCAACGAAAGCATAACTTATCTCTGCTGTATCCATTAATTTAACTAACTGTTGTTTATAATTATCATAGTCGTTTCCCCGTCCATATGACATAGGAAAAACAAGTTGCATCCTATTAAGAATTTGGGGCGGTAATAAAATAATATTTTTTATTATTTCTGTGTGTTGCTGTTCTTTATAGGCATTATAGCCTATATGGACAATATATCTGCCCAATAATAAACCAAAATGCCGTTTACACTCCTCAATCGTATATTTCTGCTTCACCTGATCAATTACATCCAACAAACTATTTCCAAAATCAATAACATGAATCTTATCATCATATTTATGTCCAAAAATAGTTTGAAAATAATCACATTGATTCTGGATCATAAACACAATTGAAGTTGAATGCTTTAAAAAATGAGAAAAAAGTTTTATTTTAAGGGCGGATGCTCTATAAATATCACTCCCCCAAAAAGTTAAAACCCGCCTATCTGCCTTTTTCCAAAGAGAATAAAAATATATCAAATGTACGGGTTCAACATAATGCATATGTAAAACATCAACCTCATTTCCAAATCCGATTTCCTTTTCCAGCTTTTTCCTCTCCTTAATACGCGATGTAAATATATCTAATCGTTTAAAAATACTAACCAAAAAGGAATCAGGCCACTTAACTTCCCTGATATTATTCGTATTATATTCTTTACCGTAATTTTTAGACAATGAGGGTTCTAAAATAACCACATTAATGCTTTCTTCTTTAAGAACATGCAAACAAAAGTCTCTAACAAATACCGAGTCCGAATTACTTAACAGCAATACATTCATAAACTTTCCCCAAAGCTATTTTATAAATCCCCAGCCATCTAATTCCCGCTGTATCAATTCTTTTTGTTCTTCCAATGACTCTTCCCTAAAGCAAGGTTTTGTAGATATCCAGTTACTGCACTTATTCATATAGTCATCATAAGCCCCAATTATACGAATAGGATTTCCTGCCGCCACAACACCATCCGGAATGTCCTTAGACACAACACTTCCAGCTCCTATAATTACTCTATTCCCTATGCTGACATTCGGAAGAATAATAGAACCAGCTCCCACAAAAACATTATCACCTATAATAATCTTACCTATTTTTACATATTTCAATTCTTTCTTTATTGAGGCATCATGAAATAAAAGTGTCGTATTTGATATGGTCACATTATTTCCTATTGTGAGCAAAAAACAAAATTTATAATCAATACTTGTTCCCCCACCATCGTAAATATGCACATTATCACCAATCACTGCTCCCCCTTCGCGCAGCTTATCCACAGGGTTGCGATAATATTTTTGCCTCAGCCTTTCATACAGTTTTACAAGCATAATTCTATTTTCCTTACAACTGTTTTACAGATTACTTTTTATTCCCAGACATTGAAAAAAGATTCTCCAGCAGTGCTTCCATCCATACGCTAAAGCTTTCAATCCGGGAACACCTGCAAAATCATATTCCAAGCGATGTTTTGATAAAAAATTTTTATTTTTTTCAATTTGCGTTGTGTCATAAAAATATATTCCAATTCCACTCATTCCCAACAGTACGTTGACATCATGTGGCCTTAAGTTCAAATCATATTGCCCCAAAACCCGACAGTTCATCTTCCGGGTGGTCAATATATATCTTTTATTTCCATATTGCCTTCCAGGTAATGCATACAAATCAATGCAAATATCTTCTTCATCAATCTGAAATTGTTTCGATAATGATCTCTTAAGTTCAATATTCTCAAAAAAAACATCGTAATGCTGCCCATATTCAAAAGGAATAAAAGAATAACTTTCTTTCCCCCAGTACAATGAAACCTGTACATCAAGCTCCATGCTACCGGAATGCACGCCAATTTCACCATATACTGTAGAAACAGCTTGATATGGCATCACATAATACATATTATTTTCTACTATATATCGAAGAAAATATTTCCCCCAGGACTCTCTCCATCTATATACTGGCGGCGGGAGTAATTCGTCACATTTAATTTCCGGATTATCAGTATACCATTTTTTAAATGCCGACCATTGCTTTGCTGACCATGACTCACCCCATGTACATGAAAATTGCCCAAAATAAACGTCTCCATCGCTTCGAATCGGCTGATATTTTTTTCCTGCATAATCATTCCACTCATGAGAATATAACGAAATACCCGCAATCCTCTCATCACCATCGTAAAAATCATGCGCAGACCTTGTGTATTCATAAAAAACAGGCGCCACCAGCACATCATCTTCCAATACAATAACGGATCCATATTCCAGCGCATAATCCCCACATTCAATTAGATGACGTCTTAATCCCAGGTTTTTTTCGTGTCTCCTTATAATTTTGTTACCATGCCTCCAATTAAACTCTTCAACACATTTGACAACATCTGAGTTGCCGGGATGATAGTCAATACTTATTATCAACGTAATATCGTCGCATTTATACACTGCATTTTCTATGCTTTTTAATAAGCGTTGTAAGGAATGCAGCCGTCTATATGCCGCAATGACAACAACAGGTTTTGTATTCATTTACCCTCCTCAAATTGATTTCGCATAATCAGTCTATTTATACGAAATTGTTCCTTCAACCTTACGAATAATTTTATGAAGCAATTTGCTCCTCTTAATAAACGCAATTACTCTATATATAATATACCATTCTCCACAATACTCTTTAACGCACAGGCAAGTTTCTTCTTCCAACTCTGCAATATGATTTCTGGAAAATCCATCTGCCAATACCTCAGCAACAGGAAATTTCATTGCTTTGGCAATTGCACCATTCTTTATATGATACATCTGCCATTCTCTGTCGGCACAAACCTTATATTTTAAATCAAACAGCTTATTTTGGAACAAATCTGTTTTACAAAACATTGCCTGATGGCATAAACAGGCTCCCATGCTATAATACCATATTTTACAGTTCTTTTCTGAATAAACCCGAAAGTTTCTTCTATCTTTCTCAATCTCTGTCACATCACCATAAAAAATATCCGCCTTATTTTCAGCTATAAACTTAGAAACTCTATATAGCACATCATCATTTACAAATACATCACCTGCATTTAAAAAAAGAATATACTCACCTTTTGCCGATAATGCGGCAGTATTCATAGCATCATAAATTCCCTTGTCTTTTCCCTGTATAATCATTACACAATTATTATTATCTGTCAAGTTATGCACAATATTCATGGTGCCATCCGAGGACTCCCCATCTTTGATAATATACTCAAAATCATCATATGTCTGGGATAACACTGATTTAATGGTAGCTTCTATATCCATCTCCGCATTATAGCACACTGTAATAACCGTAAATTCACATTTGCTCATATAGACTGATCACTTTCTCGGCATAAAGTTCTGCATCGTACTTCAATGCTGTTTGTCTGATTTTTTCCCGCGACAATTTCTTTTCTTCCAATATTCTAATTCCTTCCAAATAATCTACCGCTTTATGTCTTGATAAAACAATCCCATTATCATCATTTACCAATTCTTTAACTGCACTTGTATCCAACACAATAACCGGTGTTCCGCATGCAATCGCTTCTACTGTTACCAACGAAAATGATTCCTCTAAAGATGGATTCAAAAAAATATGCGCCATAGAATAAATTTCTGCCAATTCCTCCGGGTTATCTGTTCTTTGAATCCCTATGATATTAAATGGTAACTTTTTTAGTTGCCTTTTAGTAAGCCCTACCAATAAAATTTGATAATTTTCCGGTAAAACTTTTGCCACCGCATAAAAATCTTCTATACCTTTACGCTCATCCCATACATTCGCAACACCTAACAATATTTTTTTATTTATATCAATACTGTATTTATTATATAAAAATTCCCTAGGCTTCTTATACGTAAATAACTTTAAATTTATGCCATTATTAACTACTTTTACTGGATAATCTTTCAAAAAAGAACATCTTACCCATCCTGCCATCCACTCAGAAGGTACTAAAATTGTTAAATGTTTTAACCCGCAAAACAAACTTCTCTTATCTCTATAATTTCTCCGTGATGAATCCATAATCAAGCTGATCGGATACACCATTTTGTTCGGACATTTTTCACAACTGGTTTTCCATTTATAGCAACCAGCAGCAGAAAAATAAGCACAGTGACCAGTGAAGGGCCAACAATCATGAAATGTCCAAAAAACCTGACCATTAAACTCCTTCGATAAATAATCAAAAAGCAACGGTATATACAAGTAATACCCGTGTAAGTTATGAAGATGAATAATATCCGGATTTTCTTTTCTCAGTCTTTTCACTATTTTTCTTGTCACAAAATAAGAGCCATATCCCTGTCTGTCAAATACAGTATTGATAGCGACATGAACCCAAAAAGAAACCAGATTTCCTATTTTTTCACATGGAACATCCTTAAAAACCTTCCTTCTACCCACAATAGAAAGTGTCTCGTAGCCCATTGCATCTGCTTTTCTTTGAACATCACCCATAAGCTTTCCGGTACTTGTATTGCAGACAGTGTTAATTTGAACTAATTTTTTCATTTTCCAAATCCCTAATTCGTTTTTCCATCATGCTGATCTCCTGAATTAATGTTCTGATTTTAAGTGCCTGTCTGGAAACAATAGAGGTCAATGTCATTAATATCGCTATAATAAAAGCAATGCAAAGTACATATAAACCATTCATGTTGCTTTCTATGCCAAGCATTTTTACAAACCCGACCAGCACTTCCGGGAAAAAAATCATAATTCCCATTACTACACCCGCAGCCAGCCACAATAACGTATACTTTAATTCCAACATTCTTTTTTTTAAATAATATAAAATTAAAATGAAATAACAAACCACAGCTATTGAAAGTGTAACACGCAGTGTAATAGGAATCATTTCTACCTCCTAACCCCAAAGCTAAGTCTTCTGATCAACATTGCTAAAGTAACTTTAATCATATAATATACAGATTTTTTTAATGTAATAGAGCTTTCACCATTTTCTCTTTCCTTCATTTTCACGGGATATTCTCTGATTTTCCCTCCATAAACCGCCGCAATGACTATTGCCTCCGGTTCTGGATAATCTGATGGATAATCATTCGCAAAAATATTAATAAACCGCCTATTTACCACTCGATAGCCACTTGTAATGTCTTTAATTTTCACTCCAGTTAAAATCCAGGCCAGATTACTTAAAAACTTAATGCCCATTCTCCGTAGGCCAGAAGATTGAAATCCTTCCTTTTCAACAAATCTGGATCCGATGACCATATCAGCTTGTTTGCTCTCAACCAATTTTATCATTTCTGCCAGGAATTTCACATCATGCTGTCCATCCCCGTCTATCTGCACAGCAATATCATAATCATTTTTTTTTGCATATCGATAACCTGTCTGTACAGCTCCTCCAATTCCCATATTAATAGGCAAATTAAGAAGTTGATAATGATTTTTCAGACAAACATCTTCCGTACTATCCCCCGACCCATCATTTATAATAACATAATCATACTGTGGATAATTCTGAATAATATTATCCACTACCTTTTCAATGCTTTCCGCTTCATTAAAAGCAGGCATAATAATTAAACATTTCATCTAGCTGCCTCACACTATACTTCTGTCAATACCATCCCATAATGCCTGTTTGACCAACCAAGTCCAGCTGTATATCTCCATTTTCTTGCTTGACCTGATAAACACATCCATCACCTATTGTTTCTTGTTCTTTAAACATTCCTTGATAAGATCTACGGAAAAAATCATCTGCATGAAACACTACAACATACCGATAATCTTTTAATACTTCCTTCCAAGTTTCTATAGGCAACACTTCTGCACCATTTCCATTCTCTCCATACGCTAATTGGACATTTCTTTTTTCTTCTTCAGTCGCAACAATATTCCAGTTTCCATGCTGGACTAACATTGGACAAGCTATATTCCGAAATACATATTCAGACAACCCTCCACTTTCACTGCATATGAAATAAACACGTTCCCCTCGTTTCGCTACGCTGCGAAGAATCCCGGCAATATCATCATGTCCATATATTATTTCTTTTGTCGCATTACCCTCTTTTCCTTTACTTCTCCTAACTACATCTTCAACAGGTGTACTGGCAATAAGCAAAAGAGTCAATACCACCACCAGCACCCTTGCTTTTTTATTTGCTGCCGGTTTCTTCTCCAATTCCTGGTAAATCATATAAAAAGTTAGCATTACTATTGCGCAAAGATATGGCGCAAAATATCTGGAAAAAGAAGTAAGATCCAACGCTTCATATTTTGGAAATGTAAACCAATAAGTAAGCTGCATAAATGCACAAAACAGAAAGCTAGTCAAAAAAAGCAATATTGCAATACTATAAATACGTTTCTTTTCCCCTTTCCAGTATCCCAAATATGCCATTAATACCATCAATGCTGAAAATGCCATAAGTAAATCCATAAACGAAAACTTACCTAATACAAAAGAATACGTATTTCCGTCAAACAATTCCGTTAAAAGTAAGCGCGTCACTTCATACTGGTAGGAATCCCCCTTCCCCCGCAAAACATCCCAAATCCCCTGTAATGACAGTCCGCTGACCTGCATAACCTTTAGCGGCTGTACATCAGCTTCCTGTAAGACATTACCTGATTCTTCATCCGGTTCATTATCTACATCATTTTCGTTTATTTCCGCTTGATTACGAATCTGTTCTTTAAATGGATCTGACATTGGTCTGACCAAATACATCTGCCAGCTAATAAATGCTGCTAACGCAATCATTCCGCCAATAACCGGAAATAAAACCCTTTTAAAATGAAATGTTCTCTCTCGCCACTGTGTAAAAAGTATATCACATAAAATTAGAAAAACTGCCATTCCAGCATAAATCAAACCAACTTCCTTAATTAAAACAAGAGCCGTCAACGCACTGATTATTCGCATTTTATTGAACCAGTCATTTTCACAAGTATAATAACATATTAAAATATACATAAAAACTAATGCTATCAGAGAATCGACCATAATACCGCCAGCTATATTGGGGAAAAATATAACTGGTGTGCAAACCATAACAGCTATCGCAAAAATAAATTTGCTTTCACCTTTTTTTGCAAATAACTTGCAAAAAATAATAGATGTGCTCAGCAACATTGTCTGATATGCTATAAGCAAAATACCTTCATTAAACATGCCATTCATATATTCAAAAACATACTCTATAATTGCTGTAAACGGCAAATACCTTGGTAACAGCACAGTAGTATTAACATGATTCGCAAATGAATCATAAAAAAACATATCACGAACTGCCATTTCCCAATGGCGCAATTCATCCCTCATGGCCGGCCATGAATCTTTATTTACTATTACAATTATAAAAAATAGAAAAAAATAAATCCATAACCCCGGCGAAAAAAGTTCTTTCAGGCTTTCTTTTCTTCTATTATAAAAATAAATTGCTGCTAACAGACTTAATACTGCCATGCCATACACTACACCGATTCCCATGGTCAACTTTTCCATCCAGCCAAAAATGTACAACAAAATGCCTTCGCAAAACAAAGCTAAAGCAACTGTTTCTTCCCATTTCTTCCTATATAAAATCATAAATAACAACGAAAAAGCTGTCAGCGGAAACAGTACCGCTGTAATCCAGAATAGTTTTGAATATTTCACAGCCGTAATTGTTATTGCAACTCCCTGATTTACATCCTTTCCTCCTACTGCACATCCTCCATAATTGCTTCCTGACCGAATAAGTAAAATTCCACTACCTGATGTGTCAGTCAGAGTAAGCTGAACATGATATCTTTCCCCCTGAATTACTGGTATCATCTGGAAACTAAAAGAAAGTCCGCCCTCCGAATCTGTATGGAATACTACATTACTTTTTATGTTTTCCACTAAAAGTTGAGAATAATCATCCGAATAAATTGATAATTTTACATCCCCGGAAAAATTGTCTTTGGAATAATAAGGAAAATATATCCCTTTAATCTTCTTCACAGTTGGCTGCCATGTTTGATCCAAAACACCATCTTCCGTATGAAATTCCAATTGTGTATCTGGGTTTTGTACCACCTGAATAGGAATCTCTATATTGCGCTTAATAAATATAGTACCAAGCAATAATAGCATTACTCCGAAAAACCAATTCCGCTTTATCATTACCTTCAATCTCGTTACTCCTGTTTCTTTTTTTCTATTACTTTACCATTAGCCACTTCATAAACAACATCTGCATTTTGAATCGTTGTCAGCCTATGCGCAATAATAATCATGGTTTTCTCTCCATGTAAATTTTCAATTGCTTCCATCACCGCCGCCTCTGTATCATTATCAAGCGCTGAGGTTGCCTCATCAAGAACTAATATCTCTGGATCATGATAAAGAGCTCTGGCAATTCCAATTCGCTGCCGCTGCCCACCAGATAATCTGACTCCTCTGTCACCTACAAAAGTATCCAAACCATTAGGAAGAGAATCCACAAAATCAAATAGCTGAGATCTTCTAATTGCTTCTATCACTTGCTCATCATTAATTTCACTTTCTCTGATTCCAAATGCTACATTATTACGTATACTGTCATCCGAAAGGTAAATTGTCTGTGGAATGTATCCAATCTCGCGATGCCATGTATTAATATGTTCAAAAACATTCATCTGATCCGCTTTAATTTTACCATATTGCGGAGACAGCAGTCCAAGAATAATATCAGCCATTGTTGTTTTTCCTGCTCCAGACTCCCCGATAAATGCTACTGTTTGTCCCTTTTGGATAGTAAACCCTGCATTATGAATCACGTCCTCTTGAACATCCGGATAACGATAGCATACATTATGAATCACAATTTCTTTATCCAATTTCCATTCCATATCTGATTCCGCCGTTTCCGGCGGCAATTCTTCAACCTGTTTTAAATCATGATATACCAATTCAATAGATGGCGCAGAATACAAAATGTTCGTTACATGCTCACTGATTCTTCCCACACTTGGCATTAAGCGAAATGCTGCTACAGCAAAAGCCGCCAGCTGGGGAATAAAATCCATAATCTCTTTTTGTCCATACATCATTTTGACTATAATAGCAATCAACAGACCGCTCATGCACATCATTTCTACAATATATTTTGGCATTACAGCAATCAATCTGCTGTTTTTTAATCCCCTTGCATATTTGCAATAATAGTCCTCATACGACTCAATAAAAAAATCTTCTCGATTCAACACCTTAACTTCTTTAATTCCGCCTATTGCCTGGTTCATCCATTGATACAATTTTGCTTTATAGACCTGATTATTTGTTGCAATATTTTTCGTATACTTTTTAGAAATGACCATAAAAAGACCAATACATACCACCAACAGTCCTATCACAATCACAGTGATTGATTTGCTGACATAAAACAAATAACATCCCAATGCAATGCATGTTGTAATTTCGATAACTAACTCCAGAAAATGAAGTATGCCGGTTGTAAAGAGCGTAGCATCTTCCTGCATGCTTCTCTGCAAAACCGCTGCATTCTTATTAAGAAAAAAAGTATAGGGTTCACTCATATATGCTTTTAACAGTTCAGTAGAAATTTTCCTTTGCGTGTTATAAGAAAATTTGTAAATCATATATTTTTGTGCAATCATATAAATATTTTTAAATATAAAAATAAAGATAATCACACTCGTTAAAAAAATTAAAAAAGCCTGCTGGGAATGAAATCCCATCAAATGATATGCCCTATTCATATACTCATTCGTTTCCAAAACGTTCTCATCCATAATCAATGTCACAAATGGAATAAAAATGCCAACCCCAATGCACTCTAGTATGCTGCCGACCGTTGCTGCAAAAAACAAAAATACAATCTTAATCTTTTCATTTCGGTTAAATATATAAAGCAAATGCTTAACCATAAAATTTATACTCCTTTTGCTATACCACATCTCCAATCTTTGCTCGAATCTGTGATACATATTCTCCGTAGCCCGCATCTATATTTGCCTGATCCCCCACAATCTCATGCTTGGGAATCTCCGTTTTTTCCAGCGCCCCAGATAAATACCACTCATATTCCTTATCAATCTGTCCAATATCAAGAACCCGGTATCCTTCTAAAAATAATTTTAACGTTAAAGATTTTGCTGAAATACCTAAGGAAATCAAAAACAATCTATTGGGAGGATATTTTTTGCAATAGGCAACAATCTGATCCACCACTTCATATGCACCAGAAGCCGGTCCTATAATTCTTTCTAATGAATGTGCTCCATTAAATAAATCATTTCCAACTCCATTGTGAGTCTTTTCGCCTTCTATAATAACAACATCCTTATCTTTCCAAATTAATTTTATTTTTTCAATCCATTTTTCACTTTGAGTTTTATCCCGAAACATACGATAAAATCTTGAAACAAATGAATTATAATATTTTATATCACTTCTACAGCATTCTTTATAATTTTTTCTTTCAAATAAAAGATGCTCCTTCCAAAACTTCTGGCTTTCAGAGCTATACTGATTCAAATTTTCAAAAATATCAGGTATTGCAACTATTAAATCTTCATATTGATATTCCAATATCCTCCTTAAGCCATCCGCAATTTCTTTCGATGCTTTTTGAAGTCTATGATCATGTCCCGAAATCAATGAAATTTCTCCGTCACCAAACCGCACCATACTTTTATTGGTTTGCAGTAATTCATTAATCGTTTCATCTACAGAACATACTTTAATCGGAGTTTTTATAAGCCCACACTGGTATGGCATATAGCTAACCTGCGCCAATATATTTTTAAGTACTTGTTTCACTTTAATCATACTCCTCTCCTGCTACTTAAATACTTTTTTAAGCCGCCAAATTATGAGCACTTCTTAAAAATTGTGGCAATACGATAGCCATCTACCATGATAAAATAATAGTCCTCATATCCTTTCATAGCGCAATCATTTCCTATTTTTCCACGATATGTTTCTATTATATATTGAGGATCATCACCATCCAATACAATCCGCTCTTTTTCGTTTTCCTCTAAAAAACGCATAAACACGTCATTAGATGTCTGCAACAGTACCTTTTCCGAATCATCATGCTCTAGAATATACCTGCACAATTCCACATTCGCTAAATGCCAATAATCTCTATCAAAATATGCCCCCCATCTCCGTCCCGCCGAATTCAAATAGACCATTTCATACGGATGGTTTTTGACAATCCAACCTGCCTGGAAAAGCAACCCCGCCAAAATAATTGCCAAAATACCACCTTTTATTGCCCATCTGCCTTTTAAATAATTCCAAATATAATTTAAAAGACTCAAAATCATCAAAATGACAGGCGGCAACAAAAAATAGCAGTGCCTCCAGCCATTATATAAAGTAGAATGTGCAACTACGGTTGCAAACCAAGGCAGAAAAGCAAGCAAAAATGCCCACAAGACGAATTTTTTTTGCATGAATAAATCAAATGATATTTTATTTCGCATCCTTAATTTACGTATCATGATAAATGAAAAAATGCCTAAAACCAATATAGATAACACAAGATACCAGACAGGAAGCGAAATAAATAACCAAATCGGAATATAATACCATGGTATATCCTGCCCACCAATTATTCTCCCCATAAACACGATCGTTCCATGCCAACTGTCAAAATCAGAAAACCTGGTAAACACCGCAATCATCTCACGTATTGGGTGTTTCCACAAAATAGGCATACATACAATATAAGTAAGCAAATAGCCCACTATAATCAGAATAATTCTTCCTATGACCGAAACACCCTGCACTTCATTCCCAATCCCGCACTTATCTAACATCGTAATCAATATCAAATATCCCACCAGCAAAACCGGAAAAATCAATCCGACAATCCTGACATTAGTGGTAACTGCCGTTATAATAGAAAACAGCACGGTCCAAAATATCGAATATCTACTTTGAATCACTTTGACTGTCACAAACATAGATACCATAAACATGGCAGTAAAAAGCATATCTTTTATATTATAGAACTGCTCTGCGAAAAAACGGGGATATAACGCTATCATTGCCGTTCCTAACAGACCAATCCATCTTGATTCAAAAATTTCTCTGCACATCAAATAAAAGCAAATATATCCCATAAGGCATACAAGAAATGTCCATAAATGACGAATGAAATAAATATATGATCCTCCCGGGAAATCTTTTGCCCACTCAATCAAGGCCGGCGGCACCTGCATAACAACCCCATAATATTTATCTTTATAATTTTCCAGGTCACCATTTGCACCATTTAATTTATCAATATCAAATAAATCTAACACATATTTAATATTAGTAAAAGTACTCTCCCTCTCTGTCGGCTCATCAGTAGAAATTCCATAATCCTTATACAGAACAATACCCATCAACATATATGATGCAAATAGAAAAACGACTATAACCTTCTTAATGATCTCTTGTTTCATTTTTCCCTCCATTTAGGAAATATTAACATAATATCATATTCCAGTCAATTTGTTATAAACATCTATTGTTTTATCTACAACATCCTCCCAATCATATTTTTTACAAATAAAATCACTGCTTACTGCCCTATACCGTTGCACAACGTTATAATTTTCAAGTAAATACTTAAGCTTTGATCTCAATGAACCTATATTACCCTTTTGAAAGGTGACTGCCTTATCCTCAACCACTTCTACATTTTCAGGAATATCGCTTACAAGACAACAATTTCCATAACTCATAGCCTCTAACAGACTTATTGCCATCCCTTCTATATCACTGGGCAGCACAAACACATATGCATTAGAAAACAATTCCTCCAATATCTGCCCCTGCACAAATCCTGTCAATATAATTTTACTGTTTTCTTCAGCGTATTGGCGAATTAACTGCATATAGCCTGCCGCATGACTATCTCCGCCGGCTATCACAAGCTTTTTATCAGTTTTTAACTGATTATAGGCCTCTATCAAATAATGTGCCCCTTTCTCCGGTACAAGTCTTGCAAGAAAAAGAATATAATCATTTTTTTCCAATCCAAAACGTTCCTTAATCTCCTGGCTCTTTCTGATGCATGGTTTCTCTATACCATTAGGTATAAAAATAGTCTCTCTGTGATACGTTGTCTGAAAATATTCCTGTACGTTCTGTGATAATACAATAATTTCATCTGCCCACTTAACAGCTTGTTTTTCCCCATATTTCAGAACCCCTGTGGCAAGATTTCCCCACTTAGCTCTCTGCCAGTCAAGCCCATGAACCGTGGCTACAACCTTCTTTCCAAAAATCTTAGGAATCCCAATCATTACGCAGGGACCTTCTGCGTGATAATGCAAAATACCATATCTGCCAAACAGCACCCTGACTGTAGCCAATGCAGAATAAACAATCGCATTTAAACTACTATTTTTAAAGGTAGGTATCGTAATAAGCCTTATTCCGTTATATACCTTTCCACGTTTTTCGTCAAATTGTTTTCCTGATACATGATAACCCGAGCGATTATATGCATCCACATGATAGCCTCTTTTCGTCAAACGAGTAGATAATTCATCTACCACAATTTCCACTCCTCCCTCCCTGGAAGGAATTCTTTTATGCCCAATCATTGCAATTTTTTGCCATTGATGCTCTTTTCGATATTTATGGTTTTCCTTCCATACTTTTATTAAAAAAGAAAAATTGGTAGAAACATAACGTGTAAAAAGCCTTTTGGGTTCCTGCATCATTCGGTATAGCCACTCCAGGCACAATTCCTGCATCCAGCGAGGCGCTCTTTTAACTGTTCCGGCGCAAAAATCAAAAGCCGCACCCACTCCCAACATTATTCCATTTACTTTAAATTGATGTGCATACATCCATTCTTCCTGTTTCGGTGCTCCCAATGCAACCCAGATAAAATCCGGCCGTGCCTCATTAATATTTCGAATTGCCAGCTCCTCTTCCTTTTCCGTAAGCGGACGATACGGAGGAGAATACATACCTACAATATTTAACCATGGATAACTCTTTTCAAGTTTTGTCTTCATCAAATCTAAAGTATCCTGTGTTCCGCCATAAAAATAATGCCTGAACTTATATTCCTTAGATACCCTAAATATTTCCATCATCAGGTCAGGACCCGGAACACGCATAGCATCGTAAAATCCTCTGCGCCGACACACAATAGATAGTGGTTTTCCATCCGGTAATGCCATTGCTCCGCTGTTTTGGATTACGTTATAAAACCTATTTCGGTAGGATAACATAACTGTATGAACATTTGAAACACAAATATAATCCCCACGCAATTCTTCCAAATGATCTGTCAGGTAACTTATTACTTCCTTCATATTCGTAACATTAATATTTGTATTAAATATTTTACAATAACGAAGCCTACTTTTCATAATTCTTTTTTTTCCTCCCCACACGAATCATGAACATATTACCTATCACAAAAATTACTACTCCTGATATCAAAACTCCTGTTACTGTATTTCTGAATCTCTCAACCTGAGAAATTCGTCCACTAAACAAAACCATCTCTGTCTGATCTGATTGATATCCAAGAACCTTTGCTCCTTCGTGCTGCCCATCATCTTCCGAAGCAAAATAATAGCTCTGTTCCAAATCATCTGTAAATTCAAAAGCCGAGCGCGGCAAAAAATAGTTTTCCGGCATAGGTGAAACCAAAAAAACAATAACTCCACACAGCAACGCTCCTATTATAGTTGCTACAGTCACTTGATACCTGCGCCGACAAAAATTTCTTCCGATTTCTTTACTGATTTTCCGAAAATTAAATAGTAATATTGTCATATCCCTATCTCTCAACAATTGAATTGGATGAAATCTTTTCATCTTCTGTACCGCAAATAATTCTGTGCCAAGGAAAAACAAGGATATATTTTTAAAAGATGTATTGAACAAAAACGGTTCTGTTAATCCTGCCACAAGGCAAGATAAAATAATGCACAATGCAATACCATTCTGGTTTTTGGCAGTGCTGTGTATAATCTGAAAATATTTTATCATTATAAAAACAAAAAATATAGCGCCGTAAGTAATAACCGCAAACACATAAGAATTATCCATTGTTCGTAAAGGAGTAACAATTGATGCCGTATTCACCCCAAACAGCTTAATTTGCTGATTTAGTAAAAACCACCGTGATAGTTCTACACGCGTATTTAATAATTTGTTCACGATATCAAAAGTTCTTCCCTTCAGCAGAAGAGGGGCTCCAAAAGAAAAGAAAAGGCACACAGGAAGGAAACATTCTATCAAAAACTTTTCTACTTTACAAAACTTTTTACGGAAGTTCCAATAAAATACCAGGACTAAACAAAACGTAGTCACCAAAAATCCTGTATTGCTAAGAGAATACAGGAACACATAAAAATTTCCTAATTCTAGTAACACTAATTGATAAAATCTATATTTATCCTGTAGAAGAAAAATCAGAAAACACACAAGCGTAAAATAAGAAATATGAAGCACATTCGGATGAGCATACCCTAAGCTCCAACGTATAACCCTTCCCAAACCTAACCTGTCATGAACCTTAAATGCACTATCAACAATATGCAATGACGTTAATAAAAATAAAGAACCAAATGATAAAATCCATGTAACGCACCCCACCTGAAAGACCTTTTTCAAGTCCATATTTTTAAAGGCACACAACAACAATATAACTAAAAGTGCGCCCTTTTCGCGAGAAACAAGATAAATCATTCCCCCAAGAGTTACAAGCAATATGTATAATGGTATTTCATACAGCTCATATTGAGTTAAAATCATTTTTCCTACCCATCCTGCGAGAGCTAATAACAAAAATATTTTAAAACTAACCTGCCCATCATACAGTCCAATGCCTTTCGCAAACAGAAGTGACACAAAAAAAAGATAAAAGCAAAGTTCAGATAAACTGATATTTCTTTTCTCAACCCACTTTTCCAACTGATATTTCCTCCTTTTTATCTCCACTTACGATTATACACCAAACAGCCCCTATCAAAAAGAAAATATAATTTCTTGCCAGATACCTGGATATCACATGCGCTTCAGCAATATTATAAAGAGATATAGAGGTAATCAACGTTATAGACATAAAATCTTTCTTTTTCCAATAATAAAATAGCAAAATAATTAATACTCCAACAAATATGCACCCCGGAATAATACCATACCAATAAAACAAACGGATCCAGCCTAAATCAAAGAAAAAATCATCTTCTAATTTCCCGAATAAACTCCAAGTTGCAATCGTTCCCCTGTGCCCTACATTTGCTGTCAAAATACGAATTCTTCCGTTTAAAATTTCATTAATTTTGTAAAATAACATTGTAATTAAACTTGTGTCACCATGCCATGCATAATCATAAAGCCGATATGCATTAGCAGCAATAATAACAGAAATCAAAACACTTCCCAATGTCATAGCAATATCCAAACAGCCAATCACCTTTTTTACCCAAATATATCTACATTTTGCACTTACCCAGAACAACATTATTGTTAACATGCTTACCAACAAGCTGGTTTTGGAATCTGTAAGAAAAAAAAAGAAAATGTTAATCCCTATCACAATCATATAAACATACCATTTGAATGATATTCCATATAAATACAATCCCAGAGTCGTAAGTGCCCACACCATGCACTGCAATGCATTAGGATGCCCCATTCCTAATGTATATCTGGTTTCAACTCCTCCTCTACCATAATCCTGTGTCAGAAATATGCCACCATAAATACCAGAAACAGAAAGAAGGATAATCAAAACACAGCCTGCCAATGTTAACCAAAAAACCAGCTTAAGGCATTTATACATATCTATATCCTTACAGGCTGCGATAAACACAATTAAACGGACAATCTCATTTCGTCCTGTTATGAAATAAGAAAATAAAGCCAGCAAACTAAATAAGAATATGCATATATACTCTTTCCATGTATATTTCGTCAAACATACTTTTGTAAAAAATAAAAGAAAGGCTATTTGAAACAATCTCCCTTCCAATGGATTCGTATAATTGCTCTTGTCAATGATAACAAGAAGTTCTTCAATTATTACAGCTAAATAAAATGCCCCATATGCTATTTTATATACCCATGAACTTTTTAGCTTCATAGTACATTTCTCCCTAAACCAATTGTCTGAATCTGCACTCTAATATTTTTTGGAAATAAATATCAAACTTGCACTTTTCTTCTATAATCATATAGCTGTTTTTTCCCATCTCTTGCAACCTACCCCTATCAGAAATACACTTAATAACAGCTTTATATAGCTCTTCCTTACAGTTGTCCTTAAACAAATACCCTGACCTACCTTCCTCAATATAACAGGAGGTTCCGTTAGTATCACTGCATATCACCGGCACAGAAAATGCCATTGCCTCTAACTGGGAAACAGAAGCAGGTTCCCTTGTGCTGGGAAGAATAAAAAGATCCGCATGGGCATAAAGCATCTCCATCTGCCTGTATGCAAGGTTCTCCAACAACTTTACTCTCTCTGACAGACCGTTCTCCAAAATAAATTCTTCCAGCTTCTCTTTATATTCCTTTTCAAAATGATCAGCACATTCCCCCGCCACTGTCAGACTTAAATTATAATCATCCTTAAGCTTCGAAAATACTTCCAAAAGCATTAAAATATTTTTTCTACCCTCATATTTCCCTACACACAAAATATTAATCTTGCCATTCTTAAACCATTCCTTTTTTTCCGACGTAAGCCTAGGTTCCACCACAAAGGGTACAAACATTGCTCCGGGTTCCTTTACCTTATTGTTCCCTTCCATTCCTAAAACAGGCGTAATTCTAATCTTTGGTAATAAACCTCTCACTATTTTATGAGGCAAATCATTTTTAATCCCATCCTCCCACAAAGGACTTTGATTGTATAGAATCACTGGAATCTTCAACCCTTTACAAGCTAGACATGTAAAAATAGAATATATGGAACGTTCTCTAACAATCATCAGATCCGGTTTGAAATCTGAAATGATTTTCCTAATCTTCCATATTGATGGGAAACCGTATTTCAACCTCATGTCACAAGCTTTACTGTTTTTGCGTTGCAACAAATTGACATATATCCAATTAATAGCAGAGAACACTTTCGAATACCCTGCAACAATCGGAGTAACATAAGTATAATCTTCCAATTTCCCCTGATAATGACTTACAAAACAAACTTCATGCCCATGTTCCGTCAATCCTTTCATAATGGGTACTTGATTAGTATGATATCTATGTGCTACATAAAGAAATCTCATGATAATTTCATCTTCCCTCCTGAACTTCATTGAGCAAAACAAGCCATTCTTTCAAAATGCTCTGTAAGGAAAATCTTTCCTTCACTTTCGCCGCTTCTTTCCCCATCAGTGCTGCTTCTTCTGAAGCTACCATCCTCTCCATTGCAACACATAATGCATCAGAATTATCTACTGGGACAAGTAAGCCATTCACCCCATCTTGAATACACATCCGCGATCCTCCGCAAGGGCAATCAGTAGAAATAACTGGCATCCCCATCCCCATTGCTTCAAGTAAAGAATTGGAAATTCCTTCATAATAGGAGGAGAGTACATACATTCCCGCGTCTTTTATCTCGTTCAAAATATCTCTGTGGAACCCCTCAAAGACTACATTTTGACTGATTCCAAGCTTTATTGCCAAATTTTTTAACTCCTGTTCCAAACTTCCCTCACCGTACAAATGAAGAATATAATTAGGATATTTTATTAAAAATTTCTGAAATGCATAAAATAAACTAGCATGGTTCTTTTGCTCCTCCAACCGTCCGACCGCAACTACTGTACGCTTTCTCTGCCCATCATAAACATCCGGCAGTTTTTCCGTAATCGGATTGGCTATCACGACACCTTTCTTTTGTATCTTCTCCTGAAAATATTTCTCAGCAGCTTCCGTTTGAAAAACCACTTTATCTGAATGTAAAAACGCATGCTCCCGGATCCTTTTATTCGGAAAAGATTCCGGGTCATTTCGCTCAGAAGAAATTAATTTCATGTTTAGTCCTATTTTCGCAATGCAAGTAAAAAAAGCGGTAGTTGGTTCAAAAGCCGTTAAAATATATTCTCGGTTCTGCCTAAAAACTTTTCTCATCCTGACAATTCTCACTACTCGTTTCCAAAAGCTACCGCCAGTTCTTTCTCCTATCTGAATAACCTCAATTCTATTATCAAGTTTGTAAGCCATATCATCACCGGCTGTCATTAAAATCTTCACATTGATATGCCTGTTTATAAATTCGTTTGCCAGAACTGATATGACTCTTTCCGCACCGCCACCCACCATCCGCGGAATAATAAACATCACTTTCATCTTTTTCTCCATTTGTTTTTATTATAAACTAAATATTGAACATCAATTACCTCATAATGGGAGGATTGACTGTATGTATGCACTCCCAAGAGTTTATGACCTATGCCATTGTCATGCCTTGCACTATTAAAGTTAACAGGAAGCAGCTCTTTTATCTGCCTTCCAGGAATTTTTTCTTTTTTTTCACAGAATTGTACCGAATATCCATATATTCCAGGGGTACTACGCTGTATTGGAACCAATGATATCTTCCCTTCAATAACCGGACCTGCCATTCTTGATTTCAATGTATAAGCATCAGATTCTCTTCCCAAATCGCTGACACTTATATACCCTTCTTTTTTACTCAGCTCATATCTATGATATCTTGTATAAAAATCATCTTCCGGGTTATATTCAGATGCCAAAAACAGTACTCTACTCTTATCCTTATTCCAGACCACACTGTCAACAAAACGCCCCCCTTTCAGGAATTCCCCTATTTTTTCCCATTGATACGGAAACTTTACACATCGGTAAATATTAATGGACTGATTCATCTCTGTTTCCGGAATCATATATAGCTCATTATCCCAATCAAAGCACATAGGAAAGGACATATGATAATTTTCCTCAATAATTGGTATTGGTTCTATCCATGATGACCCATTTGTGATATCTGAACATGCTATACACCCTATTCCCGTTTTCCGATTAACCCTCTCCAAAAAAACAACTTCTTTTCCATCTTTCTCCCATAAGAGCGGATCTGCATACCAATAATCCTCAGTATGTGGTAAAACAACAAACTCTCTATTTTTCATATCATTTGTCTGATACAGTTCTTCCCCCAGTTTTCTTTTACAAAATGCACAGGAAAAAATCGCTTCATATCCAATCAACTTTTGAAACCCTAATTTCAATCCTAATTTTCTAATTTTTTTAATCAACTGCATATAATTCCCCTGCCTATATCTGCTCTATCACTTCTATCAGCTTTTTGCAATACGATTCAACTGTATCAAACTTTTGATTATGACATGCCTTAGAATAGTTGCATAACCTTTTTTCATCATTCCACAGATTTTCTATTTTACTCTTTAATTCGCTTTCGCTCCCTGCGCAAAATAAATCACCTGTTTTCTTTTCTTTAATCAGTTCTGGTATTCCGCCAATCCGACTCCCTATGACTGGTGTGCCAAGGAATAATGACTCCATAACAGAAAACGGACAATTTTCATAACATTCTGAGGGCATAATACTAAATTTTGCCTTTTGGATCAGTTTTACCAGATCCTTTTCCTCTTGAAAACCTACGTTTTTAATATTTTTTATCTCATTTACCTGCCTTTCCAAAGGTCCGCTACCTGCAAATACAAAAGGAATATGTGAAAGTTGTTGACACACCCTCAACAATGTTGCTATACCCTTCTCCTCCGAAAATCTTCCAAAATAAAGCACAAATTCTCTGTCACCTTGAAATACATTTTTTGACTCTATCTCCATAGAGATAAAATTATGCAAAACTCTGGTTTTTCCTTGAAATTCTCTCCTATGAAGCAATTGCTCTTCCATAAAATAAGATGGGCATATAACACTATCTATATACCCATATACCTTCAACCTCTTATACAACATAGCTTCTGCATATGCCAGAAAACTCTTCATCTTTGAACCATGAATACAAGAATTTTTTACACACTCAAAATATCCATTATGCAGACATTTCTGACATAACTCTCCCGAAGAAGGAATCCTCATCAAATGATTAGGGCATACCAGTTGTGTATCATGTGCTGTATAAAGAATTTTAATTTTTCTCCCTGTTTTTTCCCTATATTTGATAATCTCATATATAATAGAAGGCGTCAACTGAAAATTAAAATTATTCAGATGCACCACATCCGGATTGAAATCCTCCAAAACAAGTCGTAATTTTTTTCTAGCAATCCTAGAATATATAATCCGAAAAGGATAAATAACCTTATTTATTTTCCCTGTATGAAAGTCCATATTGAACGTATAACTATTCACACGATTTCCTACAATACGGTTCGGATGCTCCATCCCAAAATATTGTACTGCATGCCCTTCTTCTTGCAATTGCTTTCCAACTGCAAATACATAAGTTTCCGCCCCACCATTGGGAAATAAAAATTTATTAATTATTAATATTTTCAATTTCTGCCACCTTTCAAAACTTCTTTATTCTAATATTCCCTCTGGACTCACAAATCTCCACCCTTTCCATAGTTCCTCCATCTCTTCTTTCACAAATACCTGACTATTCTTCTGAATTGTCGGTCTGATCATCACCTTATCTTCATTAGGATTCAGCCGTGCCCCCCAAAAGCTAAACGTAGAGTTGGCACAAATATGATGTTTACACCGACTCATCAACCACATATCATAGAAGCTGTCCTTCCCATGGTTAATATCTACTACCGTATATTCATCCCCCTGAAACTCTTTCTTTATATAAAGAATATCATCCGAAAAAATATAAAAATGTACATTTGATATTTGTTCTTTTATCGTTTCCATTGCCTTTCGGTAGTAAAATGGCGTACAGATATTTCCAAATATCTCTTTATTTTCTGAATTTAAATAATCCCCTCTCCTGATGTGCATACTCACAGAATTACATTCCTGCATTTCTTCTGCCATTTCCCGGTTCAGTGGATTTATACTTGGAGGAAATTGTATCTTTTCCCGCAAGTCGTATAAAATATCTGCATAATATTTTTCGCATGCAAAATAACCAGAAAGATACATATCCTCAAACTCAAAAATTTCCGGATGGTACATTTTGCTTTCATGAAACCAGCGGACTGTAGAAGGCAATAATTTTCTGCGCAGCTTTCCCTTCATATCATTTCCTCCGATTAAATCTTCTTTTTCTTCCCGGGTACAGACCTCATAAATCAGCCGGTCAAAATAATCAAGTTCCAGCTCTCTTTGGGTAACTGTTCCAGACTCCTTCTTTTCATCAAGAGATTGAAACCATGACAAATCCAGCCTGACTTCTTTCCCTAAACGGACTAATTTTCGATACAAGGCATACTGTTGAAGCTGGTTTCCCAGCCCTCCCGCCACCTGAATAATAATCATATTATCCCTTTCTAATTCTGTTCTTCCTCTGTCATTGCAAACAACGACAACGCTGGTCCCAGCGACCACGGATACGCATCATAAACCTGAGGATACATGCTAAAACCCTGACATTCTGCTAAAGCACCATAAATCTTCCCATCCTTGACTGAACCAAGCAGTGCATCCCTTCCTCTCACCATACGTGATTTATGAATGCCAATCAACACTTTATTCTCCAGCGACTGTGCAATGGAATATAAGATCATCCCTGTAGCGGAAGTGTCCACAGGTCCGTCCTTCGCTCCAAGCTGCCAACTGTAAAGCCCGCCTTCTAGCTGATAAGCTTCCACCTTATCCACAAGCCTTCTATAAGTCTGTTTAATTGTCTCATATCCGGAATCATGTTCATTTAAGTAAGCCAGCGTTCCCGACATTCCAAGCATCAGCCAGCCTACCGCTCTTCCCCAGCCAATAATACCATATTTCACACCACTTTCATACTGATATCCATGATAGGGAAGCCCTGTTTTTCCATCCATGCCACATCCTATAAAATTCTGGATCTGTGTCACCGCAAGTTTAATTGCGTTTTTATCCTCATATGTACTTCCATATTTACACAAAAACGGACATACCATTCCAATCATATCAGCAAAAACATAACCATTATCTTGTTTAGGTCGATAAATAAAACTTCCTGCTTCATCTCTTTCATGATGATATAAAAACTGCACCATGGTTTCCGCTGCAATCTTGTATTTCTCTTCACCAGTAATCTGGTACAGATCGATCAGCGTCATACCGCTTACCATGTCGTCCACATAATACAACTTGTGATACTTTCTAATCCACCTATCATAATACTTTGTCAGGCAGTCCATGATCACCCGAACTTCTTCGGAATTTTTATTCTGCATATAATAATCCATCAGACCCTTGGCCAGAAGTCCATTAGGCCAATTGATCTTGTCAACAGGTTCAACCCCTTTTCCCGCCAACTGTTTCACTGCTCTTTTCACATAGTATCCCACTGTTCTTTTAGGATAATTCAGTAAATCATACTCCGCCTGCTTTATCATGTCAAGCATTTGATCATCTCCCTCCTTTTTGTTCTTTTCACTCATTTTTTTACCCAGTTTTTCCTACCTCCGCAAGCATACACAATCCTGCAAATGTTGCAATAGCAAGCTCCCGATATGCCATAAAACTATGCTCATAAGAATGATTCTTAGCAATCATATACCATATAAACGGATAAGTACAAATCAGCAAATACGGAGTCACTAACAACAGCCTGTTTTTAACAAAATTTTTATTCTTTATAATCTTCCAAATCAAATAAATAAATGTAGTACCAATCAAAATCATAACCGGCCACCGCAGATAAACATATAAATTCTCTAAAGTTACATTAAAAACCGTGAGAACCGTCTGATCATCAGATGACATATTAGATCCCCTATAAAGAATAGAACTTATTGCTACTGTCAGGGAACCGCCTTCCGGCACCAAAATACTTCCCAAAATCCACTTTCCTGCCCACATGCCAACATATCCAATGCACCACTGTGCACTGCATAATATAATATAAAAAAATTTTCTCGTCAATTTCTCACAATCAAGATAAGACAAAAACACAATCAAGGGCAATCCTAAACTTACAAAAGGATATGTCAAAAAATCAAAATAACTGGTAGCCATTCCAGCTAATAAAAATAACACATACATCCTCTCATTTTTTATCTTATCAAGTCTCCATACAACCACTGCTGTGCTAATCAGTGCAATATAATAAATATCACATAATTGCAAACTAACCGCCATAGAAACAGGCATCATAGACAAAACTGTTATCGTAAATGGAATAATTACATAGACCTTGCCTGTCCTGTTTAATCCCAAAATAATCAATAACAAAAGAAGAGCTTGAACGATCATATTTATTACAAGTACATCTGCATAATCAAAAATAGCCAATAAAGGCTTTAAAATAACCAAATAGCCTCCCCAATAATGCGTATAACCCTGAAATTTATACTCGTTTTCTCCCTCCAGATACCTTAACAGATTCTCTACCTGACCATATTGCTTCCAATAATTAACCTGATAATTATATACCACTTTCTCCAACAACGGCGCATCTACAGGGCAAATCACCTGATTCAATATAATACTGTCCGTAAAATTATCTATGGACGTACTTTTATATCCCTCTACCACTTCTCTATATACATCAACGGTGTCCTTTGACGCTAATACGTTACGATACATTCTTTCCACTGGAAACAGATGGACAATGCATAACGCTCCAAATCCAATCAGAATTCCTGCAAATAATACAAAAACAGTTTTACTAATTCCACGCAAAACCCTTTCTCTCATTTTTCTATTTCCTCCTGCAAATTAAATTTATGTCCATTCATTTCCTGTTTCTCCGGTTCCCCCTGTCTATCTTCCTTTTCACAATTTCCCATAAATAGCCAAACTCCTCCGTTCTTCCGAACAAAAGAAGAAAAATCCCATTAAACACCACGCTGATCACCACAAACATCCCGGCAAAGCTGAAAACTGTCACTTCCTGCATCACCACATGCTTTACCCCCAAAAGGAGCACCAATATTCCCAGAATAACCGCCAGATACTTCACTGAATCTGCGAAATAACTCCTTACGTTCCTGTCAAAACAGGCTTTATAAATGATATAAGGCTTGGTCACATTGGCAATCAGCCCGGATATGATCGTACCAATATAAACCCCCGCCAGCCCGATCTTTTGCACCAGCACAATGGAAATCACCAGATTCACTGCGCCCTGGATCAATGCCAGATATTTGTCCTGCTCAAAAACCCCTGCTGCCGTCTTAAAATTCGATAAGACAATCCTGTCGCCTTTAAAATAATAATCAACCAAAATACACCCGATCACCACAGACGGAAGCACTTTATCCGGTCCCACCGAAGGCCAAAGCATGATCAGCGGCGTAAGGAGCAGGAAAAATCCTACCGCTGAAAATCCATAAACCCAGCATGCAAAGAAGCGGTACACCCGGAACACCTGATACTGCTTGTCCTTAGATTCCGTAGCGATCAGATTTCCAAAACTGGACAACACCGAATTAAAAATAATGTTTACAAAGTTGGATACGGAAGTCAAAATCATATTATAGTTTCCCACATATCCCACCAATGTTACATTGATAAAGCTGGAAATGATCATGCTGTCGGTTTGCAGTCTTGCCACGTCCCCAATTTTGTGGAACATTAATGCCTTGGTCTTTTTGACGATCTCGCCGGTTTCCTCACTGGATAATTTCGCCACATTTTTATCCTTCAAATAGGGATAGCGGCGGTTTAAATACCAACTAACGAAAAACTTCTGCACCAGCTCCACAAAGGCTGCCGTCAGCAAATAAAAATAAAAATTTTCCGTAACAATGATCACCAGAATCTGCAGTGTCACCGTGATCATCTTGGTAACAGTGATAATATTTGTCTGGATATAATTATTCTGTTCTGCATTTACCAGACTATACTTATATGCCACAAAATAAGAACTTACCGTATTAAAGAGGAAGATGAAATAGTACAGAGTCATATCCCTCACAGTGACTCCCTGGGGCTGCTTTACCAGATAAGGCAGGAAAGGCGAAACTGCCAGCCCGATCACAGCGATCACCAGCCCGATCACCCGGTAAGCCTGCCGGTAAAGTCTCATATAAGACTTGATCCTCTCATAATCCTTCCTTGCAACAGGTCCGTATAAACTATAATTCAGCGCTGTTCCTACCCCCAGCTCTGCCATGGAAAGCACCGATAAAATGCTTGTGTACAAATCGTTCACACCGTTTAAGGTATCCCCCAGATGGGCGATAAAAATGGTGCGGAGAACAAACCCAAGCAACTGGGTGGTCAGATTGCCGATATATCCAAAAACTATATTCCTTGCCGCTGACTGAACTCTTCCCATAACCTGTCTACTTCTTTCCCCGTCAAAAGCGCTCTTTCCTGATATTCCGGCATTACCTGCATAAACCTGTCCCTGATATCCGTCTGCCTTTCCCAAATCCACCTAAACCCTCTGACCAGATCTTCCTTCTGGCGAAGGCTTTGCACCGGAATCACATAATTTTCTTCTGTCCCAAACAAATCTCTGGCTATTCCTCTTGCTTTCACTGAATATCCCACCACCAGTGTAGGAACACAGGAAGAATATGCTGCTATGGTAGCATGGGTTCTCGCCCCCACAAATAAACTGCATCTGCCAATATAGCCTTTCAGTTCCTCACAGGAAGCGTCACCAAGCTCCACTATCCTGCCACTTTCCTTGAAATCTTCATACAATTCATGAATTGGCTTCCTATCATCATTGTTTTCCCAAACCACATGAGGAATCAACGCAACCTGCATATCTGTATTTTCTATGATAAACCGAATCAGTTCCCGATAACACTCTATGGTAATCCCGGCTTTTTCCTCATTAGCCTGTATCATCGGGCTTACATTAATCCCCACCGTGTTTCCCTCCGCAAAACCTTCCGGCAGCGGAAGCTGTTTTGCACTCAGGGTAAATGCCGGATCAGGGTAGCAGAGGATTCTCGGTCTTCTCTTTGCTTCCACTTTCCCACCAGGTGCTTCCTTTTCCTGATTTTCAAAAGCTCTTTGCAAAGCTTCAAAAGTAATAGATTCCCTTGCAATAATGGTATGGTAGACAGATAAATCCTCTAATATATCTTTTCTTTCCAAAAGCTCCGGCTCAATGGAGCACCCCAAAAGCACTGTCTCCGTTCCTGCCTTTCCAAAGGCAGAGTTTCCTAACCGAAGATCATTTAACATACTGTCATAACAATAATTATCCCCGCCAATAGAAATTGCAAGAGGATTTTTCTTCTGAAATATATGACGATACCGGTACCGGATAAAGCTTTCCTGATCTCCTGTCAGTTTCCGGTATATATAATATAACACATGTGCCAGCTTATGGTCATCAAAACTTCTCTCCTGCACCACCTCACAAAGGTCTTTAAGGGAATATCTCTCATCCTCCCTGGCACGGTAACTCACAAGCACTGCTGATTCCTTGATCATACGGCAGAGACTGTTCACGATGGCCTCACAGCCATGGTTGCCGCTGCCTGCATGCATATATAAAACTAACTGATTTTCCATTCTGCACCCTCACATTGCACCGTCTGCATGCTGCCGATACAGCAAAATTCCCCTTGCGGACATGCGCATCCATTTATAGTAAACGGCAAATATTTTTGTCGTTTACTATAAATACTTTCGAAAATGATAAAGCCATAAATAAAATTTAGGCGCCTTCGCAAATAATTTTGTTTTTATTTTATATCCTTTGGACAAGCGTTCATAAGCGCCATCTACTTGCAAATTCTCTTGCAGTTTGTTAACGCAGATCTGAATGTTTTCCCTTTGCTGTTTTCTTTCTGCCATAGATAAAAAAGCTAATTTCCCTGCCACCAGCATAACTGCCATTAGAAGCTTTTCCGTAACCATCGCCGCCATGCTGTTATCCATCTGTACAACCAGATCTCTTGCAATCTCCCAGCAAGTGATTTGATCCATATACGACGGCGTAAATTTCCGTTTCATCGCTCCGGCAGGATTCTGGTAGTAGCCATACCCCTGAAATTCAACGGATACCGTTTTGCTGACATTAGGCAGGATATCCAATAAAAAAAGCATGTCCTCTCCAATCGTAAGCCCTTGCCGGAACCTGCGGTCTCCAATCATTTTTTTCTTATAAAGCTTTGCCCAGCATCTGGTATCTTTTCCCTCTACTATCTGTGCAAGGAACTCATTCCCCTGGAAAATATGCGCTTCTCCTGCCACGCTGTCACCAGCCTGAATCCTCTGATGCCACTCTTCCTCATTACCCCAGGAAAAGAAACCGCATCCTGCCACATCACTGCCTGTCCTGACCAGTACCTCATAAAGCTTTTGGAGTATTTGAGGATGGAGCCGGTCATCCGCATCCACAAACATCAGATATTCACCGCCCGCCCTGTCAATCCCTGCATTTCTGGCAGCCGAAACCCCTTCGTCATTCATGAAAATAAACTGAATATTCTCGTATTTATTGATCAATTCCTGGCAAATCGCTCCAGTCCGATCTATGGAACCATCATTTATAAGGATTATTTCCTTATTCGGATAGGTCTGTTCCTGAATGCTTTTGATGCAATTTTCCAAGTAATCCTGTCCATTATAAACCGGAACAATCAGACTGATCAGTGGCTCCATCTTTTCTCCTGACTTTGACAAAATTTCTATCTCTTTCGGTAATATAAAATCATTGCCAATCTTAACAGACTGACTGTCACATGATTAGGATACCGCAATACCAAATATAATAGTTGGTTAGATTTTTCCGTCACCTCAATTTTAACACTTTTTACCGTTCTTTGTACCTCTTTTTGCCTGCAAATCTTAAGTATATTTTTACGGTATCCCTCAGGGTTCCCTCTTGCTTCATTTTTCAGGACCAAAAACAGTAAAAGTAAATACTCTCTCTGCGCCTCTTTATGCATTTTTTCCCATTCAGACTGGGAAAATTTATCATTGATAATTCTTTCTATTATCTTATATAAATCCTGGATATTTTTATATAATCCCGAATCATATCCATGCACCATAGAATTATCCGCATAAAAATAATGGTAATAAATCTTATGATCCATAATCACCAGACGCTCACAATCAATCAGTGCCGGTAACATGATAGTGACATCTTCTCCCATGCGAATTGCAGGATCACTGTACTTGCAGTTAGCAGTAATCAGTTCTCTGGAAATCACCTTCATACACCTTGAAAAAGACACCGGACGGTTCTCCTTGCCCAAAAGTTCCGGTATTACTTTGTTCTTCAGGTCTATTCCCTCATATTCCCCAGGCTTTAATCCCTGATATGCCTCCCGACTGTTTCCACTTGCATACTCTATCACATAATCACAGGCAATAATTTCTTTCTTATTTCCTTTAAGACACTCTGCCATATCACTGATCATTTCAGGATCAATCCAGTCATCACTGTCCACAAAACACAGGTATTCCCCTGTGCTCTCCTTTACTCCGCATTTCCATGCAGACACCAGCCCGCCATTTTCCTTGTGTATCACCTTAATGATTGTGTTTTCTCGTTCATAATCGTCACAAATTTCTCCGCTTTGATCTGTAGATCCATCGTCGACCAGAATTATTTCCAAATTTTTATATATCTGATGAATCAGTGAATCCACACATCTTTTTAAATAGTTTTCTGTATTATAAACCGGTACAATAAGGCTGACTTTATACTTTTCCATGCACCCATTCCTCTAACAACATGTTCTATTTTGAGCCTTTCCCTGCAAAAACCACCCAGATTGTCCTACAGAGGATTTTGATATCCAGAGTAAGCGACCAACCATCAATATATTGCAGATCATACTTTACCACATCGTCAAAATTATCAATTTCACTTCTGCCGCTCACCTGCCAAAGTCCGGTAAGCCCTGGTGTCATACTGATACGTCTTCTATAATACTGATTATACTTTTCAAATTCATCCTCCGTGGGAGGTCTCGTCCCAACTAGGCTCATATCACCCTTTACCACATTATAAAACTGCGGAAGCTCATCAATACTGGTCTTCCTGATAAATTTCCCCACTTTTGTAATTCGCGGGTCATTTTCCATCTTAAACATCAGTCCCTGCATTTCGTTTGATGTTTCCAATTCCTTTTTTCTCTGTTCTGCATCCAGATACATGGAACGGAATTTATAAATTTTAAATCTTCGCCCATTCCTTCCAATCCGTATTTGTGAAAACAACACAGGACCAGGTGAGTCCAGTTTGATTGCAAGTGCCACAAATGGAAAAAAAAGTGCTGTAATCAACATACCTGCCAATCCGCCAATAATATCCATCACCCGCTTGATCAAAAGCCGTTTATAACTACTTTGAAATCTTGTATAAGTGATAACGGAGTAGCTTCCAAAGTTATCCATCTTGCCTCTGTTGGAATAAATTCCCGGAAGTTCCAGACAATAATGACAGACAACTCCCATTTCATCAAAGCTATTTAATATCATCTGGACCTGCTTTTGCTTCAAATCAGGCACATACAAAAACACTTCATCCAATGCCATTCGTGTTGCATCCTCAAGAAACTGGTCTGTCATTTGCAAAATGGGGATTCCCTTAATTTCTTTCTGTCCATTTTTCTGAAGTTCAGGACATGCAATACCTATAAATTGATAGTTAATATCTAAATTGTTCTTTAATCTCTCCATCACCTCTTCTGCTATTTTCTGATCCGTGATAATCAACACCTTAATTCTGGATAGTTCAGAACTATAATGAATCAGCATCGCCTTTTTAATTATCAAATGGACCAACAATGTCAAAAATATATTAAGCACCATAAACAGCCCCATGACAAAACGGGAAAAGGGCTCTGCCCACTGCAGGAAATACATAACCGTCTGAACAACCAAAAGCATGATCACATGATATTGTAAAACTGCCCGCAGTTCCCTCCAGATGCTTCTTCGCAGGAAATTGCGGTTCCAGTCAAGGAAAAAAGTATAAATCGTGCAAAACAGCAAGAAAAGAAGACACACTTGAAAATGTATCGTCTTATCGCCCATGTCCTTAAAATTCCCAAAACGAAGATAGGTTGCAAGAATAAAAGATCCGACTATTGTAACCAGATCTGCAAACCACAATCCATAAATCTCCACAATTTTATTTTTCTGGCTCATTTTTAACCATCTCTTCCCGCTTATTGTAATAAAAACTTCCTGCCGGAATATCCTTACGTACTACACTGCCCGCCGCTATCACTGCATGATCACCAATCTTAACACCCTTCAATATAATACAGCCTGCCCCTGCCCAGACATGATTGCCAATTTCAATTTGATCCGCCGGAAATTCCTCCCCTGTATTTTTAAAATCATGATCATGATCCACGATCACAAGATTATTACCAAACTTACAATAATCACCAATTTTTATATTTTTCATACAAGTAATCGAAGAATTAATATTAAAAAAACAGTGTGACCCAATCTCCAAAACTCCTCTTCCCTTACATCCCATGTAAAAATATCCTCTGTTCTGAATTTTTCTGCCCAGCGTAATCACTGCATTTTTATCCTTCTCCAGATGGACCTTCTCCATCGCCTGGGGCATTGCGATATGAATCTTTTTCCCATATCGGATTTTCCATCCAAACGCCAAAATACTGCTTTTTACTGCCTTAAAAAGCATCTTTTCACCCCCCAAGCAGTTTCCTGTATAATGCACACAACTTTTCCATGTGTCTTTCCAAACTATAATATGTCACTGCTTTCTTTCTGGCAGCGGTACCAAATTCATTTCTCTTCTTATCATCTTGTAACAATTCAGATACCTTTTCTGCCATATCCTGAATATCCCCCGGCTTACAAAGGTATCCGTTAATTCCATGATCGACCAGCCTGGGAATCCCGCCTACATCAGTCGTTACAATTGCAAGCCCATTGCCCATTGCCTCAAGCAAAGCCATGGGCATACCTTCGTTATAAGATGGAAAAAGAAATACGCTGCTCTCCATAAGAAGTCTGTCCTTTTCCTCTCCTCTGACCCAGCCTGGAAAAAATACTCCCCTTATTATGCCTTTTTCTTTTAAAAGACGTTTCACTTTTTCGGTTTCACCGTCACCACACATGACCAAAGGAACCGTTTTCTCGCTTTTTAAAACTTCTGCATAAATAGAAGGAATGTCAAAGCAGCCTTTTCTCTCTCCTATCTCGCCAAGAAATAAAATCTGATTTTTCTTCTCACTATCCAGCGCTGGTATCATACAGTAATTCTCAATTACTGTAATTTTTTCTTTTGGCACAATCAATGCCAGCCTTTCTTTCCACTCATCCGACAATGCTATAAATGCTTCGCATTTTCCATACGCTTTCCTGATTATCTTCTTTTTATGGGCAGAAGCATTTATATAAAACTGCTCAAACTCTGCCCCATGTATATGATTAATGACAGGAATTTTTCTCAACTCTGCCATATAAATAAACGGAAGCTTTCGCCAAAAACTGGGGCCAAAAGAAGAATGGATATGAACAAGATCCGGCTTATTAATAAATAATTCTTTTAAAAATTTTGCATATCCATGTACGGCCTTAACCAGTTTTCGCAGTTTTCCTCCATTGCAATAAGATTCTACATAAGATATCTGAAACTCCATACCAAAGTTAAAACTGCGATACCCATTTACTACTGAGGCAATCCCGCCCTTTACGTCTCTGTCAGGTACGACCATACATACCTTGATCTGACCCGCCCGATTCATACTCTGCTCCCAAAGCTGCGCCTTACTTTTCTAGCAGCTTTTCTAAAAAATCGCTTTATCTTCATGGAAATACGTGTCACAAACTGTCTGCCCCTGCCAATGGGCGGCATAATTAAATATTCATATTCTTCATGATGCTGCAATAAATACTCTGGATAAGTATCATCTATCTCCACCCTTTCAAATCTGGCCTCCCTGCCAAACATATCCTGTCCCAGCAAAAGGCGGTCCCTTGCCTCTGCAAGAATATCCTGATTATTATACTCCTGATGTGCCGCTGCTACTACCTTGTCTCCTACTCTCTTGGAAACATCACTTTCCTTGCTGCTTCCCATATAGCCAAAATGCCAGCCTCCATCCGCCACCCTTACTGCTGCTGGTGATGTTACAGAAGCTTCCCGAAGTTGGATGATCCCATTTGCAGGAATACTTTTTTTACTGAAAACTTTAGTTCCAAGCCACATTTTTCGACTGATCCCGGGAAATTCTCCCGTAATGGAAAGAAGGTTTCCAGATATCTCCTCCATATTCAAATAACAATAAAACATTCTCTGCGCAAAATGATAGATCTTATCCGGATCAAAATGGTCTATAATTTCTTTCAGTACCCTAGGGTTTGGAATTTCATCCACATCGCTTAAAATGATCACATCCCCTTCATCAGCATTTACAAGCCCCTTCTCCAGCGCATTTTTCTGAAACTTGTCTCTTTCATGGGTGGTTGCTTCCACTGGTGAATTATCTACCACAATGTATTCTATTTTCGGCAAAAACTTTTCAAACAGCTTTTTATTTTTTTCGAAGCAAAGCTCTTTAGGCGCTCCCGAAAAGGTCACCGTAGCTTCCTCAATAATAAATTTATCAACCAGTGGATCTAAAATATGAAGCCTTAAATTTAAAATATCCAGCTCGTTAAAAAAGGGAATACAATCATATACCATCTTTTTATCCTTATCTGTCATTTTTTTGATTAATATGTCTCCAGAACAGCATCGGTCTAATGTACTTTTTTACCGTTAGCCATCTCCTCGTCCATGGATTCTCAAAATGAGGATACTGTTCATTTCTTCCCCACCATTTATGAAATACAAAAGGCGCATCCACATCTATGATTTCGGGAACCGGATGCTCATGTCCGAAATATTTTGCCACCTCCACCGGCGCAATCTTCATTCCTGCCTCTTCAAGCCTATGCTTATTCATACAGCAGAGAAAAATATCTTCATTATAAAATCCATCCTCATCCATCTCCCAAACAAGCTCTGCCTCTCTGGGAAAATTGAGCAGCCTTTTACTTCGCAGGGAAACACTGTTTCCCACCCTGCAAAGATTTCCATCAATATCATGATAACAATGCTTTGTTCCCGGCTTGGGTATCGGCCAGGGAGCACCAATGTAATCATACTTAAGGAACTCATCTCTCCACTTATCAGGATGAACCACAAAACCGTCATAATGAATCAGTAAGACATAATCCGTATTGATATAATCGCCTAAATCGTAAACCATTTTATAATTAAAACAATCAATATCACTCAACTTCGAAGTATGCTTATATGTGATCCCTTTTGGGAGCTTTACAGGCTTTCTGTGAGTAATCAGTACAACTTCTCCGAATTCAATGCCCTGCATACTATACTCAAGAGCTTTGATTGTTTCATAAATCTTTACACTGGTCATAGCTGCTAACGTAACATTTGGAAGTTTTAACTTGCTTTCATTTTTAACCATGAACTGCTCCATTCCTCTGATTGATCCGCCTAAGCAGAGCACGCCAGACCTTTTTTTGATAAAACCAGGCGTAAATCAGCCTTCTTCTTATATTCTGAAAAAAATACCGCACTTTTCCTGGTTTCTGATTTCTTCTGGCATATTTCGCGGAGTGCTTTTTGTATTCTTCCAGCTCGCTGCGGCATTCATCTGCAGTAAACAGTTTTCCTTTTCTGTCCATATAATGAAACAGACTGTAAATATTTTGTTCGGAAGCCCAGTAGCCGTCTGAAACATTATGCCTTGCCCAATATTTGGGGGCTATCGCAAACTTTAATGTATCGCTGGTGTGGGCTGGAAGGCAGGCAAAGGATGAATTGGAAAGCAACAGATAATGTGCATTTTTGATAGTCACATAATCTTTTCCTATGTCAAAATGATGAGCCGGAATTCCCGGAAGCATCTTTCCTGCCGCCTCCTCATCATCGGTAACGATCATAAATTCCATATCCGGCCGAATCTTTTTCATTTCTATTATTCCGTTCTGCCAGTACTTTTTATCAATAAATAATTCGGGACTTCCGGTATACTCTCCGCCCCTCATATTGATAATGCAAAGATTTTCTCTGCTAAACTCATAGGAATCGTATTCCGGCTTTACTTTAAGCCATTGTTTCACCTGCGGAAGATAATAGATAAAATAAGATTCATCCTGCATATTACCGTAGATCAACGTGTTATCTTTCACATGATGGATTCCTTCATCTGCACCGGCTATATAGCAGCCGTGTTCCATATCATGGCGTGAATTACCGATAAAAAGTCTGGTTTCCATATCCTCATAACGATCAAAGGTTTTCTTTTCTTCCTCTGAGATTGGATATCCCAGATCCACATCCATAAAATACATTCCCCGGTTGCTATGAATATTTACCGCAAAACGCTCCTGGCCTGCCGTTCCAAACTCATATCCGTTTTCTTCTGCCACCGCCCGGGCTGTTACATAACAGAATAACTGATTACCCAGTCCCTGCCCATCTATAAACTCTGTACCTATCATTTATCTGCTCCAATTCTTATTTCAAGACCACATTCCTGTATCAACTTTATTTCAAAGTAGTCTCGATCAGCTTCTGATTCTCCACCTTATAAATAATATCACATTTTTCAATTGTATTTAATCGATGGGCAATAATAATCATGGTCTTCCTTCCGTGGAAGCTGTTAACCGCATCCATAACTGCTGCCTCCGTATCATTGTCAAGAGCCGAAGTTGCCTCGTCAAACACCAGAATTTCCGGGTCATGGTAAAGCGCTCTTGCTATTCCGATACGCTGCCTTTGCCCTCCAGACAGCCGAACCCCCCGGTCTCCGATGGTGGTGTCAAGTCCCTGCGGAAGTTCCTTTACAAACTCTTTCAACTGAGCCTCCTCAAGAACTTCCCAGATCCGGTTTTCATCAATTCGGTCTGCGTCAATACCAAATGCAATATTGTCACGGATAGATTCGTCTATCAGGTAGATTGACTGCGGGATATATCCGATCTGAGCCAGCCATGACTCATAATTTTTAAAAATATTAATGCCGTCACAAGTAATTTTACCCTCCTGTGCATGCAAAAGCCCCAGCAAGATATCCACGATTGTTGATTTCCCTGCACCAGAGGTTCCGATAATTCCTACCGATTTTCCTTTTGGTACGATCATGTGGGCATCCATAAAAATATCCTTGTCAGAATCTGGATAATGAAAACGGATATGATTCAATTCAATTTTATCTTCCAGTTTTAATTTTTCTACCTGAGAATTTGCCTTCCGCTCCGCCAGCATGGCATCGGTTTTCATCCCTTCCTGCAGGTTCTGGTAAACAAAATCAAGGCTTGGCTGATTATAAGATATTTCCGTGATATAGGTATTAATTCGGTTCACACTGGGAAGGACACGCATTGCTGCCACGCCAAAAGCTGAAATCGTAGCTGTCATAGCGGCAATATCACCGCCTCCTCTGATATAAACAACAACAAATCCAAGAACTCCCACCATAAACACTGTTTCAATCAAAAGTCTTGGCATATTATTCATTACAGCATAGGTTCTGCCTACATTGGCGCCAATTTTCCCGGTCTCATAATAATTACGCACAAAAAATTCTTCCCGGTTCAAAACCTTTACATCCTTAAGACCATAAATGGCCTGAATCCTCCACTTTGCAATCCTCGATTGAAGCATCTGATTCTTTGCCCCGATCTGATTTAACTTAGGCTTAAATATTTTGAGAATAATAATCGTCATGACTCCGAAAAGCGCTATCACAAACAATGTCATTTTCGTGTCCATAACCAGCAACACAAGAAAGATCAAACAGGACACCACCACCTCCGTAGATAGCTGCAGCACAGCAAGCACCAGAGCAAAAGTTTGCGGAATGTCACTATCCGTAATGCGGAACACAGTAGGAATATCTGCACCCAGATATTGTTCATATGGTCTGTTCAGAAATTCCGCCATCACCCTGCTGATTACTTTGTTCCGGTTTTGCGTAATAAAAGTATTCTGTTGATAAGTCAAAAACAAGAGATACAAATTCTTTACGACAAAAACCGCCATCAGCCCTAAAAGCAGTATCGTCGTTATCTGACTCATACTTCGGATTCCCAATGTATCACAAACATCCTGTAGAAATGCATATTTTCCAATATATTCCTGAATCGTATCCGGCGCGATCAAAGCTGTCACTACCGGCATCATGGCTCCCACTCCTAATGTCTCCAAAAAACCACCTACAAATATCATAATCCCTAAGATCACAAGATGCAGCTTTTGTTTTGAGTCAAATATATAACTTATTTTTTTCAAAAAACTAATATCTTTATCTGTACTTTTACTCATGCTTCTCCCTGTCAAATGCAATGCAGACACATAATTACTGAATTATTCAATTATAATTTCATTCACTTTACATACTAACATACATTTAAATTCCCCACAACAGAAACCATCTTTATCTGGGAAATATCACCAGCACATGAAATTCTTCCTATCGCAATGGAATAATCACCTTATCATAAATCCTGACCAGAATATAATAAAATCCCGGCGCTGCCAATGCCAGTTTCATTCTCACTTTATCTCCTGTCTTCACAAAATCCAATCCATATATTTTACGGATTTCCTTTTTTTCGGACCATATCTGCCCTATCAACTGTTTTGCTGATTTTTTCATCTTTCGATTCCGAAAATCAATATAATAAAAAAGCATTCTCCGATAGAACTGATAAGCCGCTTTCTGTGCAAGCTCCGACCAGCCAAGACCATACAGATAGTCTATCTGTTCCTTTAAAAATGGAATTTCATCTCCAAACCTCCTCTCATGGATTCGGCTATTCATAATACTGCTTTTCCGATCAATCGTATAATTATAATAAGGCGTGTCCAAAAATACACATTTTTCTGCCTTAGCAAGCGCCCAGGTTGTGTACATGATATCCTCGGACTTTCTTCCCTCTGCAAAATGAATATCTTGAAGCAGCTCTCTTTCAAACAGCTTACTCCACACAGAAGGATAGATATGATACTGGGAATGCCCCGAAACATAAATTTCCATCGCTTCCTGCCCGGTCATCAACACCTGGTTTCCAGTTGGGTGTATCTCTTCTCCTCCTTCGCCAATCTGTCTGTAGGTACAGATTGCGATCTGGGACCTTGTATCAATACATGCATTCAGCATTTGCTGATACATTTCTGGTTCCACATAGTCATCACCGTCTACATACCCGATATACTCCCCGCTTGCCAACACAAGACCCGAATTTCTGGCAGCAGACGGACCTCCATTTTCTCTGTGCAGTACTTTGATATTTTCGTGCGACTCCTCATACCGATCACAGATCAGAGGAGTGTTATCCTCCGACCCATCATCCACTAGAATAATCTCCAGTGGTTTGTAGGTCTGTGCCAAAAGACTATCCAAGCATCTTGGCAAAAACTCTTCTATGTTGTATGCCGTCACAATTACGGATATCATCTTCTCACTCTGTGTCATTGGGCTTCCTCACTTAAGCATTCCGTCCGGAGTTATCTTTAACATTTTATCCGTATAAATATCCTTGCAATCCTTATCATTGAACCATCTGGATGGAGCAATAACCACTTTATCCTCTTCAGAATTCAGCCATGCTCCCCACCAGCTGAAACTGGAGTTTGCCAGAATATGGTGTTTGCATCTGCTCATCAAAAAAAGATCCAGATAACCAGTACTTTCATCAGTTCCTTCTATAACAATAAATCCGGTTTCTTCGCCATATTGTTCCCTGATCCATTTTTCTGCCCACTCCGGTTCATTACTGAAAACAAAAAAACATGCCCCAGGATATTTTTCTTTGATCAATTCTACTGCCTTTTTGTAATAAGCATCTGTACAAATGTGTCCGTAAACCGCTTCATTCTTCGTATAATCTCCCCGCCGTATATGAACGGACACAGACAGAGAATAGTCAATTTTCCTCTGAAAATCTCTGATTTTTTTCACTGTTCCTGCATCTGCTTCCTGCCAGATCTTATCGGAAAATGAAAAAGCCTCACGCACCTGCTTCTCAATGTCCTTAAAATATCGTTCACTTTGAAAATAGCCGGTCAGATATGCCGGTTCTCTAATAAGAATCTGTTCATCAAAGTTACAGCTCTGCTCCTGATATTCCAATGACCTTCTTCCAAACAGCTTTCTTCGGATACGGTGGCTAAGCTTTAAAAAACCATCCGTCAGCCGATTAATCTCCTCCCTGGAGGCCCTGGGATATGACAAATCAAAACACCAGAGCATAATCGGTCTGGCATCCCGGTTTTCATATTCAGTCACATCATCCATTTTCACCTGTCTTCCAAGATTTTTTAATTTCAAATACAGGGCATACTGAAACATTTGATTTCCCAGTCCGCCTGTCATTCTGATAATATTCATTCTCGTATCGTCCGTTCCACTTCCCCTTTTTCATTAATCAATGTCATTCCTGCCGTATAAATATCATCATTTTCCACTCCATTTGTCCATCTGTTGGGTGCACATACAATCTTCTTGGGATTTCCATTAATCCATGCTGCCCACCAGCTGAAACTGGAATTGCTGATGATATTGTGCTTACATTTACTCATCAAAAACATATCCAGATAACCTGTATGCTGACTGTTAGCCTCCACCATCATAAACCTTTTTTCCAGATTCTTGATATCCTCTCTGCTCATGCCCTCTACAATCTGGCTCTTCATCAGAGAAATTACCCAACCCTTCACCCATTTGGGTTCATTGCTAAAAATAAAAAAAACTGCTTCCGGATACTTCTTCTGTATATAACGCACCGCCCCTTCATAATATTGCTCCGTACAGATTCCATCATAAAGCTCTTCATTATTTCTGGAATCCCCCCGGTACATATGAAGAGCCACTGCCTCTGAACCCTCGATCCTGTCCAGACAATTTTTTGTAGAAAGATGAAGCTTTTCCGGGAGATGCATTTCCTCCAGTTCTGGAAACTGATACGTACTTTTTACCTCTTCCTTAATGTCTTCAAAATATTTTTCACTGCGGAATGCGCCTTTCAGGTACATGGAATCAAAGGTGAGCACCTGCGGATCAAAAAAGCCCTGCTCTTCATACTCAATCGCTTTCCTTCCAAATAAATGCCTGCGGATCCGCTTTTTTAACTCCATGGACTGATCGGTAAAAGCCGTAATCTCATCCCAGGTCGCCCTGGGGTAATCAATCCCAAATATTGCCAAAACAATGGGTCTTGCTTTTTCTCCACGATATTCATTGATATCATCAAATTTCACTTCTTTTCCCATAGAACAGAGCTTCAGATATAACGCGTATTGAAACATCTGATTTCCCAGCCCACCTGACATTCTGATGATGTTCATTGATCCTCCTCCAGTTCCAGATAAATACTGTCATAATCAAATTTTAAATAAAATTCTCGTTCCTCCTCCAGTCTCTGTAAATAATTTTCCGGTGTTAATAACCCGGTTCCCCGCACAATCCATTCCAAAATCCTGGAATTTATCTCTGCACTGTAATGACTGTCGTCATTATAGTAATCGGTATTACAAATCACATCATACTGGTCAAAAAAATTATATAATTTCACATTCGAACATTGAAGCAACATTTCCGTTGCATACTTTTCTGCTTCTGTCTGTTTCATGATTGTTCCTTTAATATTCAGGGCATCCCAATAACAAATGCTATATGGGGTGTAAAAAAGGATGAACTCTGTTTCCGGATATTGATTCACCAGGTCAATAATATTATGTTGGATTGTCTGTGTTACCAGTTTTCGTTCTTCCTCACCAAACTCCTTTTCCTTTGGTATGTTAACATCTTCTCTGTCATAGGAAAGCATAATATGGCGAAGTCCTGTCTCATGCTGCCATGCTGAATATTCATCCATGGAAGTACTTGCTTCCTTTTTAATGCTCATGACCATATTAGGAAATACCCCATGATAAAAAATCGATTTGTTAAATACATAACGGACATCGTTAAAAGGATTTTCATCATAAAGGTAGGTAGGATACTCCTCATACTGCTGCCAGTCATAATCCCGAAGCAGTCCATTATAATCAAGCGCCCACAAAACTGTTTTCAGTTCCTTATTTCTGGAAAGCGCTCTCTCCAGATTTTGCGACAATTCCTGATATCCGGCTCCGGAAAACGGCTCCTTAACCGCTTTAGTTCCAAATAAAGCATCCATTTCACTGGATTTAAAATTCTGTGCCATGGATGTTCCTGTTATAACTGCATCATAATCAAAGTGCCGGGATATCCCATCGTTTACATAGCGTTCCTCATACAGACGATAAGAAAGAAAGGAAAATGGCTTGTGAAAATGAAAATACGGATCAACGATCACTACCGTCAGCACCACCATTGCAAGCAGTCCGGTCAGCATCCCTATGCACTTTCTAAACCACTTTTGGGCGGTGTTTTGTTCCATCTTATTCTTCTCCTACGCTAAAAATTAAAATAGATAAACTCGCTGATCTCTGATAAGGACATAACACTCCATACCAATAAAATTACCGTCACCACTGCTTTCCTGTTTGTAAATTGCATGGACTCTACCTTCTCCTGTGTATTTCTCATAAAGAAGCATGCCAGTACCAGAACAATGACAAAAAGCAAAAGCAAACAGTACGGATACCTTTCCATTAATGCTCCAAACCCTATCCGGCGCAGGATACTGACCTCTACCAGCCCATTAAAGCAATCAGCGAAGGACACATACATCCCATGGCCGTCTGTAAAGAGTCTTCCCCATAAACTTCCTGCCTGTGAAATGGAATCTGCTCGAAAAATGCTCCATGCAAAGGTAGCGAACACAAACGTTATCACCCGCCTAATACCTGTCAGTTTTCTCCATTCCTTCACATGCAATATTCTTTCAAGCACCATAACAATGCCGTTTAAAGCTCCCCACAAAATAAAAGTCCAATTTGCTCCGTGCCAGAGTCCGCTGAAAAGAAAAACGATCATAATATTAACCATCGTCCTTGCTCTTCCCTTTCGGCTGCCTCCCAATGGAATATACAGATATCTGGTAAAAAAGCGGGTAAGTGTCATATGCCACCGATCCCAGAAATCTGTGACAGAAACCGCTTTATAAGGAGAATTAAAATTGGCCGGCAATTTGATATTCAGCATGTATCCGATTCCATAGACCATATCGCAATAACCGCTGAAATCAAAATAAATCTGCAAGGAATAACATACCATGACTAAAATAGCATCTCCCGCACTTAAGGCATCAATGTTATTGTACCCAATGTTTACGATTTTTGCCAGAGTATCTGCAAGCAATACCTTCTTTGCAAGCCCCAGTGCAAAGGCATAAATTCCCTTGCTTAAATTTATAAAATCCACCTTTTTCATTAAAGGATTCCGAAATGCAGGAATTAGTTCATTATGATATGCAATCGGTCCCTGAATCAGCTTAGGGAAAAATGAAACATATGCAGCATATTCCAAGAGAGAATAGCTGTAAATTTCATTGCCACGCTCCTTTTTATCTGCCTGATAACAATCTGCCAGATATGCAATCTGTGCAAAAGTATAAAAGCTGATTCCCAGCGGCAGTGCCAAAGAAAGCCCGGGCAGACAGTTTCCAAACAAACCGTTTATATTTTCTGCAAAAAAATTATAATATTTAAACAGGAAAAGAAGTCCAAGGTTAAAAAGAATTCCAAGTATCAATATCTTTTTCCGTTTTTCCTTCCCTGCGTCACGCATCCGTCTGGCCAGCACATAATTGACCAAAAGGTTCGCCAACAAAACAGCCAGATTGTAAATACTGCCAAACCCTGCAAATCCCAAACTCATTAATAGCAGAAAAAAAACTGCTGCCTTCTGCTTTCCAACTCTGTTCAGTCCAAAATAACCGATCAGTGTAAGAGGAAGGAACAGAAAAATAAAGCTGTAAGAATTAAAAAGCATGAGTGTAACTCCTTATGACTTCTTTTGCAGGCGAATCCATTCCTGAAACATTAAAATATACCAAATCTGAATTCTCCACTCCCCGCGCAAAATAAAATCTTCCCATATTTCCCATACTACCTCAGGGTCCAGATAACCCTGCTCCTTAAGCTGCCCACGGTTAATCAGTTCCTCCGCCCACTCGCGAAGCTCTGGTTTCCTAAGCCACTTCTCAATGGGAATAGAAAATCCCTTTTTCGGTCTCTCCATGATTTCCTGAGGCACATAGCGATAGAGCACATCCCGAAGCACCTGCTTCCCAATATTCCCATTTCGCTTATACTCTATCGGAAGGCTCCATGCAAATTCTACCACATCCTTATCCAACATGGGAACCCTTGTTTCCAAAGATACTGCCATCGCTGCCCGGTCTACCTTTACCAGAATATCATCCGGATGGTACATCAACATATCCATCAACATGATATTGTGATTCGCCTCTTCTAGAAATCCTTCCGCGTATTCACTGTGTTTATATGGACACTCTTCATGATACAGACTGATCTTTCTTGCCAAAGGTTCCGTTTCATTGGAACAAATGTAAAGATCCGATGGTCCTTTTGCTCCCAAGAGTTTTCCTTTCACTTTATAGATTGGTTTCTCTCTCAGCGGACTGTGAAGCACCATCTCGCTGACTGGCTTCCTTACAAAATAAGGAATGCCTTTCATCTTATTCCAGATTCTGTCCACGGAGGCATAGGATGTGTATCCACAAAACAGTTCATCGCCACCGTCTCCGCTTAAGGATACCGTCACATGCTCTCTCGTCATTTTACTCACCAGATAAGTAGGAATCTGCGAAGAATCCGCAAAAGGTTCTCCAAACATATATGCCAGCTGCGGAATGACACCAATGGCATCTTGCTCTGATATATACAATTCCGTATGCTCTGTTCCAAGATGTCTGGCAATTTCTTTTGCATACACAGCCTCATTATAATCCTTCTCTTCCATACCAATAGTATAACTTTTCACTTTTCCCTGATGGATAGACTGCATCAAAGCCACAATCGTGCTACTGTCGATTCCAGCAGACAAAAAAGCTCCTACCGGAACGTCCGCAACCATCTGCCCGGCAATGGATTTTTTCAGAAGCCTTTCCAATTCATCTGCTGCCTCCTGACGGCTGCCTTTAAACAAATTCTTCTGCCCTCGCTTGGCAGCTTCCTTCATACTCCAATAAGTTTCAATCTCCCAGTTCTTAAAAGGTGCACGGATCTTTAAAATGGTTCCCGGCTCCAGCTTATAAATATCTTCATAGATGGAATAAGGAGCCGGAATATAGCCATGAACAAAATACAGATCCAGCACCTTTCTGTTCACTGCATTATGAAACTGATCAAGCACGGAAATACATCCAATATCAGAGGCAAAAACAAAACTTCCATTCACCTTTCCATAATAAAGAGGTTTTTCTCCCACCCTGTCCCGCAAAAGATACAAGGTCCTTTCCTGCCTGTCATAGAGGGCTATGGCAAACATTCCTTTAAACAGACGGATTGCCTCCTTCACCCCATATGCATTAAAAGCTTCCAGCAAGACCTCTGTATCAGAATTTCCCCGAAAACCATCTACCTTATTTTCTCTCAGCAGCTTTTGTGCCACTTCCTTATAATTATAAACCTCTCCATTATAAGAAATAATGTATCTGCCGTTATGTGATGTCATGGGTTGAGAACCATTTTCAGATAAATCAATAATGGAAAGCCGCCTGTGACCAAGCACTACACTTCTGTCTTCTGTAAGATAAGTTCCCCCCGCATCCGGTCCTCTGTTAAGCATCCGATTTTTCATCCGCTCAATATTTTCTTCCACATTTCCTGCAAAATTACAAAACCCTGCTATTCCACACATTTTCTTATCTCCTGTTTTGTCCCAGACCCAGTGAAATCAAATAGTTTTCCCACTCTGAACAAATCTTTTCCGGACAATAAATTTCACCAGTTATTGTTGCATTTTTCCCCATCTCATCCGCTTTTTGCAAGTTATTTAATGCAAAACGCAGGTTTTCCGTCATTATTTTTTCATCATTAACTGGTGTCAATAATCCGTTGATTTTATGCTCAATAAGTTCTGCCGGTCCCCCACAGGGGCAATCCGTTGATATTACCGTTAATCCCAATATCATTGCTTCGACCAAAGTATTTGGCATGCCCTCTGTGTTGGAAGGCAATACAAAAACACGTGTTTTGTAAATTGCAGAAGCTACATTGTCTACACTCCCTGGAAGGCTGATTTTGTTTTCCAGCTTCAGGTCTTTTGCCAGCCCCTGAAGCTCTTTACGCTTTTCTCCCTCACCATAAATAATCAGATGATAATCGGGAAATTCATCTGCAATCTGGGCAAATGCCTTAATCAATAACCGGTGATTCTTATTTTCATCTATCCGCCCTACCGCAGTGATCGTCTTTTCGCGCTCCCCCTCAAAACGCTTTCTGAAAAAGAGTGGATTTATGGGATTTCTCATTATAACTGCTTTTTTCCTTACAACACCAGGGAAAAAAGAAAGGCTTTCCTTTGTCTGAAGGATCACACCAGAAGCCATGCCAAACAAACCTTTTGCCAAAAGACGCAGTCCTTTATTATAATATTCTTCCTGTGGCTCTCCCCTCACAGATACTGCAACCGGAATTTTAAGCCCCATGGAAGTCAAAATTGCCATAATATTATTTTTCCCTATAAAAGATAATATAACATCCGGCTTTTCCCTTTTCCATATATTTCTCATCTTTTGAAACCGTGTAATAAAATTTCCGATTCTTCCCCTCTTTAATTCCTCATCCTCCGGTTCGGAAATCAGCCTGCAGACCTCTGCTGAAACAGGATACTCTTCCTCCGCTTTATGAGTAGTGACCAACACCACGCGATATCCCCGACCGCTTAAGTAATCTGCAAGATTTGCCATCACACGTTCGGCGCCACCCTTTCGCATGCTGCTGATATACAATGCAATCGTACCTTCCATATATTTCCATGCCTTTCTTCTGAATAATGATTTTCCTATATGAATATCATTTGTTATTTAATAATTTCATCCACAAAGGCTTTCCACTCTCTGTATATTCTGTCTGGAGAAACCCTTTTTCTGATTTCCATCCCATTCCTGCTAAGCCGCTCCCTCAATTCCGGATCCCTAAGTACCCGCATTATGGCTGAAGCCAGTTCCTTTTCTTCCCCTATAGGAACTAAAATTCCCGAAACACCATCCTCAATGAGTTGTGCCGGTCCTCCACATGGACAATCTGTAGAAATAACTGGAATTCCCATTGCCATTGCTTCTATTAGCGCATTAGGCATTCCTTCATAATCAGAAGAAAGAATAAACAGTGATGCATCCTTTATCTCTTTCTCCAGATGGCTGCTCTGCCCCATGAACAGAACACAGTCTTGCATTTGTTTCTGATTTACATATTCCGTAAGCATTTCCTTAATCCCCTTATCGCTCTCTTCCCCATAAATTCTAAGCTGATACTCTGGCAGTTCCTTTCTAATACGAGAAAACGCTTTTAACAATAAAAGCTGATTTTTCTGCGCGGAAAGCCTTCCTACAGTAACAAGATATTTTGCCTGTCCGGATGATTCCTCTTTGTTAATTAAATATTTCTCATCAATGGGATTCCAGATCACTCGTGATTTTCTTTGAAATTTCTCATCAAAGCATGCCAGCGCATCCTCCGTCTGAAAGACACAACCGGATGCTTTTTTTTCCATTTGGGAAACTCCGCTTTTATGTGGGAAATAATCAATTCTCGGATCATTTCTGACGGACACCAAAAGCGGTATCTTCATCCCTGACATGCAATAAGCACATCGAAAATTCGCTTTATTGCAGAAGGAGATCACCAGATCTGGAGCTTCCTTCTTGATCAACATTCTCAGCGTCCAAAAACGTCCGACTGCCAGCCGGATGCGCCCTGCCTTCTCAAGCTTCGCGTCATCGCCAAGATTGATCCTCCTTATTCCTTCTGCAAGAGGATATTCCTCCTTTGCCTGCCACAAGGTTGCAATTACTACTTCGTACCCATCTTTGACAAACATTTCCGACAGTACACTGACAACTCTTTCTGCGCCACCCTTTCCCATACTGTTAATATGAAACAACAGTTTTTTTCTGTTTCCCATCCTGCTCATTCCTCTTAAAGCTTTCCATTACAAATATCGCTCATACCATTTCTGAAACATAAGAAATGCCCAAATCAGCCGTGAATAATTTTCTCCTGTTCCGGAACCTGCATCTCCCTTTTCCAAATATTCGTTCAAAAAAGCACTAACATAGTTTGGATTAAATATTTGTTGTTTCTTTAAATGTTCAACATTTCCATATGATAACAGTTGTTCTTTTAATGCTCCTCTCAGCCACTTATCCAAAGGAACGCTGAATCCTTTTTTGGGTCTGTCCAACAATTTTTTCGGAATATACTCATAAGTAATATCCTTAAGAATCCGCTTTTTTACTCCCTGCTGAAATTTAAACTCATGAGGAAGTCCCATGGCATATTCCATTACCCTTGTATCTAAAATCGGACATCTGGTTTCCAGCGAATATCGCATAGAAGCACGATCTACCTTACACAAAATATCTGCTGGCAGGTACGTCTCCATATCCAAAAGCATCCGTCTCTCCTGCCAGTTCTTCTCTTTATATTTTGTCTCAAATTCATATAAGCAGGACAGGGAAGGACTTTTCTCTGAGGGAAGTACCATATTTCCCGCCACCTTCAGATAATTTCCCATGGCAAACTGTGTCTTCGTTTCTTTATTCCGATTTCCGGCAATCACCCGAATTTTAAAGGGATAATACTTCATGATATGCAAAACCGACCCTAGTGCTCCTGCCACGGTGCCAAGACCATCTAAAAGCTGAGCCTGTCTTACTTTCTCATATATATTATAGCCGCAGAACAGTTCATCACCGCCATCTCCGGAAAGCGCTACCGTCACTTTCTCTCTCGCCAGCTTTGATACCAACATAGAAGGAATCTGTGAAGAGTCGGCAAATGGTTCGTCGTAAAAAAACGGAATACTTTCCACCAACTCCAGCATCTCCTTTTCTTCCACATACATTTCTGTATGGTCGCATCCCAGATACTCTGCTATCTCTTTTGCATATTCGGCCTCATTATACTTTTTTTCATAAAAACCAACCGAAAAAGTTTTGACCGGTGAGTCTGATACTTCCCGCGCAAGAGCTGTGACCAAAGACGAATCATAGCCGCCACTTAAAAAAGTACCTACCGGCACATCTGCCGCCAGCCTGTCCTTTACGGATCCTTTCAGAATTTCCTTCAGAACTCTCTTTGCTTCCCCATAATCCTTTGGTGAAGTATTTTTTTTTGCCTGATATATATTTGCAAGCTCCCAATAATGATGTTCGCTAACCTCTCCAGCCGAAAAAGTGATCACCTGTCCCGGCTTTACTTTCCTGACATTTTCAAAAATACTGTCGGGCTCGCACAAATACTGCTGATACAGAAATCTTGAGACCACATCCTTTCTGACTTTCCCCTGAAATCCGGGACACTTCATAATCGGTTTTAATTCCGACGCAAAAACAAGATTTCCATTCTCTAACCAATAATACAAAGGTTTTTTACCGATCCTGTCCCGGATAAGATAAAGAACCTCTTTCTTCCTGTCGTAAATGGCGATTGCAAACATTCCATTTAGCTTTTCGATACAGGAAATCCCCCATTTCAAATAAGCCGCCAGGATCACTTCCGTGTCACAGGTGGATTGAAAAGGATAATCCGATATCTCTTCCTTTAATCGATTAAAATTATAAATTTCTCCATTAAAAACGACTGCCACGCTTTTATCTGCGGAATTCATCGGCTGATGACCAAGAGGCGAAAGGTCAAAAATGGACAGTCTTCTCTGGGCAAGCCCTACCTGATATCCGTTTCCTGCCGGATAAAGCTGCACACCATGGTCATCGGGTCCCCGATGATACATAGTATCGTTCATTACATGCAGTTCTTCCTCCGTTATTCTGTTTTTACTGAAAAAGCCACATATTCCGCACATAACAGCTTCTTGTCCTTTCTGCTTTGTCAGGTCTTATAATGAATTTAGACAGGATGTCAGCCCCCTCAAATAAGCCTCCTTTGAAAAATCCGCAGCTCTCTTCGCTGCTCTTTTCTGATAGCGTTCATACAATCCCCTATCATGAAGCATCAAAAGTACTGCCTGCGCAAACAATTCCTCGGACTCCTCCAGCCAAATATCCGTTTCGTCTTCGCTATTCCACATAACCTTAAAATCTTTCTTTTCATCGAGAGGCGGCAACAGAATGCCGAAATCTGCCAGGAAGACTTCTCTCTTAAGCTCCGCATCTTTCCAGTCTTCATTCAGGATTTCTGCCGGCCCGGAAAGGCAATTGGCAGAAACAATGGGAAGTGACAGCGCAAGCGACTCTACCAGTGCATTCGGCAGTCCTTCACTTAAGGAAGTGAGAAGATAAACATCGGATTCACGTAAATAAGGAAACGGATTCTTTTTGAGACCGGTAAACAGCACCTTATCCTGAATTGCAAGCTCCTCGGCCAGCTTGCGATATTCCTCAAAACTACCCTCCCCAATAATTGCCAGTCTGGTTTGAGGTTCTGCTTCATTAATCTTACGAAAAATTTTAAGCAAATGCCAAAAACCTTTCACATCGTCCTCACGCCCCATGGAAACCAGAACTTTGTCATCCGTTAGAAAAAAAGACAGATCTTCCCCTTCTGTACGGCAGCTCTGTTCCAAAATCCCCTCAATATCACAGGGATTCCAAAGCATCTGCATATTTTTAAAACCATAACTTACTCTTGCCAGATCGGTCATCTTTTTGGAGCAACACAGAACCTTATCTGAATGGCGTCCAATCAGCTTCATATAAACAGACTCCTTAATTTCTTCAAAAGAATGGCACGCTGTTATTTTGTGTTTTGCCCCAAAGCTTAATGCATTTGCAATATTAGCCGTCATTCCAAAACTATAAGAAACATCTATTTTTAGTTTTCTTTGAAGCAGACTCAATTTCAGGCATCTTAGAAAAATATTCACAAGCTTGCCCACTTTCCCTTTGCGAGATCCCAGATTCAGGTTAATCACCTTTAAACCGGATATATCATAAGCAATATCCTCCATCGAAAAAACTACAATAAAGACTTCATAATCCTTCTGTAAGAGCCGTGCCGTCATCACGCAGATTCTTTCAAATCCCCCCTGGTGAAGCATCGGCGTAATCAGCATGATCCGTTTCATCCAAAATTCCCCATTTCATAAAATTCCATCATCTTTTCCGCCTGCATCCCCACATCAAAGCCAGCCTCACCGATCTCTTTTAAGTGGCTTGTCCGATCGTATTCTTTCGTCTTTTCAATATATTCTGCCCAGCTTTCAGGAGAATCCTTAAGGCTCATGGTATGCACCAGTTCTGTCACTGCTACTTCCTCACAAATACTGTCCGACATCAGGCACCGAAGCCCGGAAGTCTGTGCTTCTAACACTGTACCGGGAAGCCCTTCATATCTCGATGGATAGACAAAGTAATCCATTGCCTGATAATAATCGTATACATTACTTTTGTTCCCTGCAAAGCGCACCCGGTCCAAAATGCCATATTTTTCTGCAAGCTGCTTCATTTCTTCCATCCGCTCCCCCTCTCCTAAAAGAAGGAGGGCATAGTCTTCCCTGCCATTCTTGCAAAGAGCAGCAAACACCTGAAGAAGATATTCATGGTTTTTTGCATAATGAAACCGCCCCACATGACCGATCACATATTGATCCTTAAAGCCCAATTCATTTCTGACCTTTTCCCTGATCTCCAGGTTATAATCAAATTTCCTGCAATCAATGGCATTTGGCATAAAGACCGTTTTTCCTTCCTTCACTGCCTTTTCTCCAAAGACTGATATGCCAGCCATTCTAGAGCAGGTAAACATATAATCTGTTTTTTCAGAAAGATTTCTCCGCAGCCATCTGGTAGCCAAGCCTTTAATTCCCTGATCCACCCCTGCACTTCTTGCATGGGCAATGGTCACCGGAATCCCTGCCTTTTTTGCGATGGGCAGATAAATTTCCGCCGTACTGGTCATATGTCCCTGCACAGCCTTGTACTCGTGATGCTCTTTAAAAAAACTTTTCAGTTCACGGACATAAGAAAAATAGTTATAAATACGAAAACGAGGAACACGGTAAATGTGTCCTCCCAGCTCTGCAATTTCTTTATCAAAATGTCCTTTCTCTGTTGTATGTACGAGAAAGTCGAACTGTACCCTGCTTCTGTCCATATGCCGGTACAAATCCATAGTACGGCTTTCCGCGCCACCTAAATTAGTATTCCCCAGAACATGTAAAACACGAACAGGCATCTCCATCCAGCTATCGCACCTTTCCCTTGATCCACAAACTTACTTTCACTTAAATCTGACCATCCAATGCTTCCCTTTAGCCATCAAAAATTCCTTACATCTCCCCAGAATTTTTCTTTTAACTGTTTTCACACCCAAATATTCTCCATAGGAAATCCACTCTGCATCTTCCCTTTTAAAATATTCTTCGTACCGTTCCAGCTCCTTTTCCGTGGTTGTTCCAGTATGGACTACCATAGTAGAATAACCATCTTTTTTCTTTAATGTGCTGGACAACCGAAAAGAAATCGGATAAAAAGTGAGTCCTTTATATTCATAAGGGCATTTCCCGAAACCATCTGTCAATGCCCGAAAACCGGTATCCCGCAATGCCTTCAGCGTATTCTGGTCATAAGAATGGGCCGGTGCCATAAAAAGTTCCGTCTCAATCCCCTTTTCCTTTAAATGCGCTTTTCCCTTTTCCAGCATTTGTCTCTGCTTTTCATAGGAAATCCCTGCAAACTCCGAGAAATTATTAAGGGGAAACAAGCCCCCCTTCCCTGTGATATAAATATGCTGATAACCATGCATGGCCACCACCCATCCCTGCTTTTGCAGTTCCCGGACATAAGTCCAAAAATCACCCGGGCTGCCTTTATCGCTGCCTTTCAGATTTTCATCCTGATTATCCGGAACGACCCCTATAAGCGGCTTCACCTGATACCGGTCAAGAAGCTCCTTAAACCGCAGAAAGCTTTCCCAATCCATATCAGGTGTAATATCATCTAATCTTACTGCAATTTTCACTTACAGATTCTCCTTGTACCAGTCAATTGCAAGGCTGATCCCCTTTGCAAAATCATACTCCGGGGCATATTCCAAAAGCTCCCTTGCCTTGCTGATATCCGCATTGGAATCCCGGATATCTCCCGCACGGTTCGGTCCGAAATGGGGCTCCACGTCTTTCTTAAGTGCCTTACAAAGCTCATAATATACATCGATCAAGTATTCCCGGCCTCCGGCGCCAATGTTGAAGGCTTCCCCGGCTGCCTCCGAAGACGCCTTGCATGCCCTCAGATTAGCCTCGATCACATTGTCAATATAGGTAAAATCCCTTGACTGCCTGCCGTCTCCATTGATGGTAGGCACTTCCCCATTCATAAGCTGTTTGATGAACTTGGGGATTACCGCTGCATATGCCCCTTCCGGATCCTGTCTTCTGCCAAATACATTAAAATACCGCATCCCATAGGTATCCAGTCCATATAATACCTTATAAAGTCTGCCGTACTCCTCATCCACACGCTTGGTCAGCGCATAAGGGGAAAGCAGTTTCCCTTCCTGCCCTTCTTTTTTAGGAAGTACCGGATGGTCGCCATATACGGAAGAGCTGGAAGCATAAACAAATTTCTTTACTTTATTTTGCCGGGATGCCTCCATCATATTCAAAGTTCCCCTGATATTGATCTCTTCATACAAAAGCGGCATTTCAATGCTTCTGGGAACACTTCCCCAAGCAGCCTGATTTAACACATAATCCACACCCTTTGTGGCTTCCATGCAAGTATCCAGTTCCCGGATGTCTCCTTTTATAAAAGTAAACTTAGGATTCGATAAAAAGGGGGCGATATTCTCATATTTCCCTGTTGAAAGATTGTCCAGACACCTTACGGTATACCCCATGGAAAGGACTGCCTCACACAGGTTAGATCCAATAAATCCAGCGCCTCCCGTCACTAAAAATACACTGTCTGCTTCAAATTTCAAGTCCCGGTATCCCATTTTTACAGCCTCCAATAAATATAATCATCTGATAAATACTCATTCCGGTCAAACAGCCCCTTGATATCCATCAATACCTTTTTTGCATGCTTTTCATGATAAAAACCGCTTACTGCTGCCTTATTAAGACTTAAAAATTCCTTATGGGCAACAGCAATGATCACCGCATCCATATCTTTTACTGCATCCATGGTCTCAAAGGTAATGCCATAAAGCCGCTTTGCCTCATCCGCATCTGCTGCCGGATCCACCACAATTGGTGTAATCCCATATTCCCCAAGCTCTTTATAAATGTCTATTACCTTCGTGTTTCTGGTATCCGGGCAATTCTCTTTAAAGGTAAAACCAAGGATTGCAACCCGCGCTCTCTTCACCGGAATGTCCGCTTTGATCAGATTCTTGACCATGCTTTCTGCCACGTACTTGCCCATATCATCGTTGATCCGGCGACCGGAAAGAATGATCTGGGAATGATAGCCAAGCTCCTCCGCCTTGTAGGTCAGATAATAGGGATCCACTCCTATGCAGTGCCCACCCACCAGACCGGGATAAAATTTCAGGAAATTCCATTTGGTTCCTGCCGCTTCCAATACCGACTTGGTGTCGATGCCCATTTTATTAAAAATAATGGAAAGCTCATTCATAAAAGCAATGTTGATATCCCTCTGGCTGTTCTCAATGACCTTGGCAGCCTCCGCTACTTTGATAGACTGGGCGCGGTAAACTCCTGCTTCAACCACCAGCTCATAAACCTTTGCCACGGTATCTAATGTCTCTTCATCCATACCGGATACGATCTTTACAATGGTTTCCAGACGGTGTACCTTATCGCCGGGATTGATCCGCTCAGGGGAATAACCAATCTTAAAATCCACTCCGCACTTTAATCCCGATTCTTTCTCCAAAATAGGCACACAGATTTCCTCTGTCACCCCAGGATAAACCGTAGACTCAAACACTACCACAGAACCCTTTGTCAGATTCTGTCCTAAAATACGGCTGGCACCCTCTACCGGGCTTAGGTCCGGCGTGTGATCATCATTTACCGGTGTTGGCACTGCCACAATATGAAATTTTGCTTCCCGAAGTCTGGCAGGATCAGCCGTAAATTCTACGGAAGTATTGCTGATCACTTCATTTCCCACCTCGTTGGTAGGGTCAATGCCATTTTTATATAACTCAATTTTCTTTTCATTCAGGTCAAATCCTACCACCTTGATCTTCCGCGCAAATGCCACTGCAATAGGCATTCCCACATAACCAAGACCTACCAGTGATAATTTTTCTTCCCCGCTTACAAGCTTTTCATATAATTTCATTTGTGCGCTCCTTATCTCAAAATTTTATTAACTTCTTCGCAATAATCCGCAACAACCCTCTGTCTGTCGAATTCCCGCTCCATCTTTTCCCGGGCTTTTTGACCCATGACAGCCCTCTCATCTCTGGAAAGAACTGCAAATTTCTCCAATGCCCGGATCAGATCCGCAGAATCACCAGGTCTGCAGCCAAATCCGGTAACTCCTTCCTCAAAAATTTCCTTACATCCACTAATATTCGTGGCAATTACCGGTCTTCCTGCTGCTGATGCCTCCATCAAAACATTGCTCATGCCTTCATGATAGGTAGGCAGAACCAGTGCTGAGCAATTCTTTAAATGTTTCTGTACTTGCGGGTCAAAGCCAAGCTGTTTTATATAGCCCTTTGCTTCGTATTCATCCAGTATTCCCTGCAGATCCTCCTCACAATAGCCCAGCAATTCAAAAGATATCTTCTCACTATGGAGTGCCTTTGCTGCGTCCAAAAGCTCCATAATTCCTTTTTCTCTCATCATTCTCCCGATATAAAGAAATTTTATTGCTTCCCCCTCTGGATATTCTTCCTGCCGGTGCCGTTCCAGATTCACTCCTGAACCTTTTACCATCCTGCTGCTTTTGCCTTTAATATGAAATTTTTCAAATATCCCTCTGTTTTCTTCGTTCTGGAAAAAAATACATTCCGCTTTTTTTAGCCCCATGCGGTACATGGTGACAATCATTTTTAAAAATATCCCTTCCTTTTGGAAAGTACTCCCAAGCCCTGTCACCGTCGCGATATACGGTATTTTCATCATCCGGCAGCAAAATCCGCCATATATATTAGGCTTGATGGTATAAGTTAATACCAGATCCGGCTTTTCCCGCTTCATCAGCCTGCAATAATTGAAAAAAAGCTTTATATCCTCTATCGGGTTTACTCCCCGCCGATTAATCGGTGTATAAATCACCTTGCAGCCTTCCTCTGAAAGCTCTTTTGTTTTCACATCATCCGGCAGACTTACTGTAACCTGTCCATCTGCCAAAAGCTTTTCTACCAATTCATTTCTGAAATCATACAAACCACCAGAAGAATTGGCAAGTATCAACACTTTACTCATTTATTCAACAATCTCCCTGCCATTCATATCCACTATGGCAATTTCATTGTATTTCATCATGCATATGCCTTCCCGGTATTCTCCGATCGTGACAGGATTTTCTTTTCCCTGAAGATTTTGGAGCACTTGTTTCGGCATATCCACACCACATGCATAAGCATGCGGATACCCTCCGCCAAATCTGGGATTTACTTCCGAAATATAAAACACACCATCCTGCTCAAACAGGTCAATATCTATCATACCATAAAATCCACATTTTTCCACAAATTTCTGTATCAATTCAAAAAGAGCAGGGTTCTTCACAGAAACAGATTTATCCGTTTCCCCCGCCCGCATTCTGATTTTCTTTTTTAAAAAGACAGAGGTACATTTCCCTGACAGCATGTCAATATAGACATCTGCTCCATATTCCTGCCCATGCATAAATTCCTGAATCATCAAATCCTTATATCGGTCAAACAATACCTCGATTTCCCGATCCGAGCTCACCTGATTAATATTTAAACTGGCGCTTCCCCTGACCGGTTTCACAAAAACCGGATAAGTAATCTTCCCCTCTTTTTTTGCCCGATAGAACTCTTCTTTATCCATATAACATTTTCCGGTAGGGATCCCCATTCCACAAAGCATCTGGTACATTTGGTACTTATCAAAGCATACCTCTACCAATTCATATGATGAAACAATTGGCACAGTTCCAATTGCCAGGAAGCGTGCTTTCTCTTTTGCGAGAAGAGAAAGCTCCGGATCGATCAATGAAAACACGCCGTCAACCTTTTCTTTCTTGCAAATGTCCAATATCACATCCAGATATTCTGGTGCAGTGATCCTTGGAACCAGATAAAAAGCATCCGCATCATATACTGCCGGAGCAAGGTTCGAGCAGTCCGTGGTGATCACCTTCCCATCTTTTCCCACAGCCTCTTTAAAATATTGTACTATTTTATTTCTTGTTCCTGCGCTCAATATTAATATATTCATGAAAATAACCATCCCTCTTTGTGCGTTACGATAAGCTATTTAAGTGATCAAAATATAACGGTGTTCCACCAGTATGAATAAAAAGAATGTTCTTATTCTTGATTTGGTGTTCTTCCAGATAACGGCACATGCCATAAAATGCCTTTCCCACATAAGTGCTGTCCATAGGGATTCCTTCAAAATTCATAGCATTCTGGATGATTTCCTTTACTGCTTCATTATATTTTCCATACCCTTCCAACCTGTAAGCATCCGTAAAGATCAGCTCCTCTTCCGCATAAATCTGATCAAACTGTTCTCCCAGATACTCCTTTATGCTATCTTTAATAACCTGCCTGCCTCTTTGTGCTTCTCTTGCGATGCTGATACCAATAATCTTCCCTGCGCCGCCATAAAGCAGCTTCCCACATACCAGTCCGGCCTGAGTTGTTCCTGTTCCAGACGCATGAAAAATATAATCAAAGTTTATCCCTTTTTCTCTCTCATAGCTTATAATTTCCTGATAAGCTTTCACATATGCCTGAGTTCCCAGATTTCCGTGCCCGCCGCCCATGATAAAATAAAGTTTTTTCCCCTCATCCATATATGTTTTTTTTCTTTTTTCAATGGTCTCTGCTACCAGATGAACCGGACAAGTCTCTATAATCCCGCCAAATTGTCCTACCATACGAGTATTATAAAGTATTTCCCGATTTTCTTCCGGTGAGATAATGTGACAGGCATGTCCCATTGCTGCCGCCATATTAGCTATGATCCGGCAATGGTTGGAGCTATTGCTCCCATAAGTCATTATCACATCCACATCGCTTTTTTTGATCTCCCCATAAAATTCTGCCGCCTTCCTGACTTTATTTCCTCCAAAACTGAAGGGAAGAAGATCATCTCTTTTCACAAAACAGCAATTCTGACCATATTCTCCATTTAACGGTTCTATCGGCGTAACCGGAAGCTCCTGCTCAAACAATGCAATTTTTTTCATCCTTCATACCTGTTCCTGCGATAAACATCAAAATCTGCGACTGTCTGCTCTGCACCGGAAAGAGTTCCAGAACGTTTTAAAACTTTCCCTACCGTCATCCCTAAGACCCTTAAATCCATTCCTAAGGACAAATTTTCCACATATTCCAGATCGTACGCAAATCTCTCCTCCCAGCCAAGAGCGTTTCTGCCGTTTACCTGTGCCAGCCCGGTAAGCCCTGGACGCACATCATGACGGTGTCTCTCCTCTTTTGTATAATATGGAAGATATCTTACCAAAAGAGGTCGTGGTCCGATCAGGCTCATATCTCCTTTTAAAATGTTAAAAAGCTCTGGAAGCTCATCCAGACTTGTAGAACGGAGAATTTTTCCAAAATGTGTAAGCCTGACCTCATCCGGCAAAAGTTCTCCATTTTCATCTTTTGCATCCGTCATAGAACGAAATTTATAAAGCTTAAATATCTTTTCATTTTTTCCTGGTCTTTCCTGCGTAAACAATGCCGGTTTTCCCAATTTCATCCTCACCAGAATATATAAAATCAATAACACCGGTGACAAGATAATCAGGCATAAGCCCGAAACGAATAGATCAATCAGTCTTTTTATAACCTTTCCGTACATAGCCCCTCCTATTGTTTTCGCATGCAGCGCCACTGTCAGTTCTTTCGGAAGCATCCCCTTACGATGCTGATAATCTTCTCCATATCTTCTTCTGTATTTTTGATATCACTGGGAAGGCAAAGCCCTCTGTTAAAAATATCCTCCGACACACTTTCTATCCTGGAACCGACAGAAAGATCACTCTTAAAGCCTTCCTCCGTCACAAAGTCATACTTCTCAAATACCGGCTGCAAATGCATCGGCTTCCAGATCGGCCGGGTTTCAATATTTTCTGCTTCCAAAGCATCCATCACCTGATCAGGAGCTACGCCGCATCCGCCATCAATCGTTATGCAGGACAGCCAGCAGTTGTCATCCCCATCCTTATTTAATGGGTTCATTGTGATTTCAGGAATATCTTTAAATGCTTCCCGGTACCGGGCATAAATTGCCCTTTTCAGCTTCTTATGCTCATCCAGGTGGAGAAGCTGTCCTCTGCCGATTCCCGCAACAATATTGCTCATCCGGTAATTATAGCCGATCTGGGAATGCTGATAATGCCTTGCCTGATCCCTTGCCTGGGTGGCAAGGAAGGTTGCCCTTTTGGTAATCTCCTCATCATCCGAAACCAGCATCCCTCCGCCGGAAGTGGTAATGATCTTATTTCCATTAAAAGAATAAATCCCGATCCTGCCAAATGTTCCTGTATGCTTCCCTTTGTAAAAGCTGCCTAAGGATTCCGCCGCATCCTCAATCAGCGTCACATGATGCCGGGCACAGATCTCCATGATCTCATCCAACTTCGCACAGGTTCCATACAAATGGACCACGATTACCGCCTTCGGGTTGGGATACTTCTCAAAAGCCTTCTCTAACGCTGCCGGACTCATATTCCAGGTGTCCTTTTCAGAGTCAATAAACACCGGCGTTGCATTCTCATACAAAATAGGGTTACAAGTTGCACTGAAGGTCAGGCTGGAAGCAAACACTACATCCCCCTGTCCGACTCCTAAAATCCGCAAAGCAAGATGGATGGCTGCCGTTCCGGAGCTTAATGCTGCAGCGTGACCGGCTCCAGTATATGCCGCAATCTCCTTTTCAAAGCTATTCACATTGGGTCCTAATGGGGCTACCCAATTGGTACCAAAAGCTTCCCCCACAAACGCCTGCTCTTCTCCATGCATGGTAGGGGAAGAAAGATAAATCCGTTTTCCTGACATGATCACTCATTCCTTTCCTTAAGAACTAACGGTTACTTATAATGATACGTAGGCACGATTGCCTTCACCAGCG
>ERZ808054.218-NODE-218-length-71434-cov-6.942444_pt1 | contig 71434 bp, 60 predicted proteins | sample MGYA00380201_ERZ808054 | MGnify/ENA primary metagenome ERZ808054 (study PRJEB31490, sample SAMN06133419) | mouse gut metagenome | isolation source: Z5_2 | host: mice | place: China: Chengdu | collected 2015-05 ... | reverse complement strand
TAAACGGCAGCGAAAACAAATAATACAGTCCAAAATATGGGATTGTATTCATACGATTTCTATCATCTTGCTTGATATAAATCCGTAAGAGATCTCGTAAATTCTCCACAATGCCGGAAAACGACAGCTCATCACTGCGAAATTCAGCCATCTTCGGTACAGAGAGGTACGGTGTTATGATTTCAGGAAGAATACCTTTATTGACAGCCACGAACAGCATGAGCGGCAGTGCCATCAAGCCAAGTATGAAAACGGAAATCCAACTATACTTTGAGTGTTTCAGCTTCTTGTACGCAATACAATACATTGACGAGGCTGCCAAAAAAACCGGCACAAAAATCCATGTAAGCACATACGTATACAGGGACAATCCCCAGAACAGCGCAGCAAGCATTAAATACCACTCTTTTTCCAATCCCAATACACTTAAATACATCGCAAGTAAAATAAAAGCAGGTGCGAGGTTTGCATCCAGCCCCCATCTGCTCATCATAATATGCCACGGACAAACCGCCATCAAGAATCCCGCCCACAGTGCCATCTGCCGATTTGATACCTTTTTGATCATGAGATACAACACAAATACTGACAACACCCCCAGAAGCATCTGCGGCATTCTGACCATCGCCAGATTCAGCCCGCCCAGCCTGATAAACGGCATCATGAGCAAGGATTCCAGAACACTCATACCACTTCCCCATACTGTGAGATAGACTGGATTGTGATATCCCCACGAATCCATGCCATCGTGGAGCATAGCATATGCTTCATAGCCCGCATACGCCTCATCGGCGTGGATTCCCACTGGATACAGACCGATTCCAACAACGCGGCTTACCGTTGCAATCATCATAATAAATAAAATTTCTATCTTGTATTTCATTTTTATTTCCACGATACACCTCAACGATACATTTCTTTTATTTCCAGTAATATGCCCGATGCTGCATCAGAAAATGTATGATCTCATCAAAAAAGGTGCACTGCCTGATACATTCATCAGACATTGCATCTTTTCTCTATGAAATCACTCATGAAATTTCATTCCTATGTTAATCATAACAGACGAAGCAACGAATGTAAAGCTTTATTTGTCAATCATATGCTGCCTGCACGATTCTCCAACTGTCAAGTTTGGCAGCATGTCCGTCAATCATATATACTATATGACGGTCATAATAGTCATCTACATGAACACGCTGTCGCTGCTCCCCGACAGGCACCTCTGCAAAAGTACGCCCTTGCGCCCCATACGTTATTCCAAATGCATCCAATACTGTCGGCATCAGCTCTGCCTGTGTGACAGGCGCCTCGCTGGTCTGCATCTCGGTGTGCTGCTCTCCTTTTGTTTTGACCAGAACCAACGGTCTGGATGTCTGATCTGGACTTCCACTCGTTCGATTGGTGTCTACAATCTTTCCCACACCGTGATCGGCTGTGATAATGATTGTGGCATCCTCATATTTTCCAAGTGCTTTTAGCTGTTCCAGATATTCATACACAATCTTCAAGCTGCCCTTTCCCTGTGCATTGCGCGAGGACGTTCTGCCAGTCGGCTCATATTTTAAATCCTCTGTCAGATAAAACGGTCCATGCGGTCCGCGCATATGATAAAACCGAAATGCTCGCTTTTCGTTTTTGGATATCTGTAAGCCGTTATCCATCAAATTTTGATAAAATAGCAAATCATTGTCGATACTCCATACATCTGGATTGTACGACATATCTTTAATATCAGATGTGTAATATTCATATTGCTTCTTTAGGACAAACGGCATTGTCTTATAGAGAGATGTCCGCATCATCGTGCGATATGTTTTGTTCATATCATACTTCTGCTTCACATCCTCTGCATAGTTCTCCATATGCTGATAGATCTTTTTCGGAAGAAGTCCCACATCGGTGTAGATTTCGACATCGATTCCATGATTTTCCAACTGTTCATAGGCATCACTGCTTTGATGCGCATACGCAAAGTAACTGCCTGCATCCTCCTTCCACGCAGCTCCGGTGAGCAGGCTGGTGATACCATCACCTGTGTGGGCAAACTGTGAGGTACTGTTCCTATAATACGTAAAGTCCGCCAAAGCTTCCAAGATGTGTTCGTCTTCCTCACAGAGTTCTTCGAACCAGCTGCAATCAAAGTTATCCAGCACAAACACAAGCACATTCTCCTCCTGTGCCAGCTCAAGTGCATTGCGGTTTGTGATTACCGCATGGGCATGATCGCTTTTCAAGTTCGATGTCATAAGGAGCCAGCCTAAGGTCACAAGCTGAATCAGTGAGATATAAATACATACAAGCCTGCACAGTGTTCGAACATGTGTTTTGAAGCTACCTCCTAGTACCACTGCCAGCATGATGACAAACCATATAAGCAGATTCAAAATCAGCTTGGACGTAGACCAAGATTGTCCCTCGCCATTCATGGCATGGAGCGCACCATTAAAAAATATTCCTTGCAGATACCCTGCACAGCTAATTCCCGCGATCACTAGATATGCAGCTCGAAAAAGCTTTCTGGGCAGAAATAGTACGAATATCAGATCCAATAAAATGATTTCTACAATGCTTCCAAGAAGCATAATCCCCAAAAATGGCAGAAATCCGCCGGTAAATTCCTCTACATTATGAATATACAGCTCACAGGGCAGATAGATTCCTGTCATCACTGCCCATGCGCTCACATAAGGCAGCGCCTCCAGAAAGCACTTCCCGCGCTCGTTTGATTCAATCATTGCAGACAAATCTTGCCCACTGCTCTGTTGACATTTTTCTTTTGGATGTCCGTGTACACAAAAAAGAAGCACACCCGCTGCGAGCATACAACTCACATATAGAACACAATACATGCTATTGTCAATCCTGCCGCACAGCAAAAGCGCTCCTAGAATAACCAAAACATACAACAAGTCAAATAATTGTATGAGCTGATAGCCACACGATAAAAACACCAGTTTCATGAATAGAAGCGCTACAGCCGACACCACACAAAAAACAATTCCGTAATGGAGATAGGTCGCCCCCTCGATATCCCAGAAGCTCTCAGACAAGGTGTTTTGCGCCTCACCCAGATACAGCTTGATGGCAGACGCCGTGAAGTAAATACCTGCAAAGAAAAATAAGACTGCCCGCAGTCCGTCCGCCAACATGCCATTTTCGTGCTTGCCGCGGTTTAATCCTGTCCAGACTATCCCTGCTGCCATCCCAAAGAACAGTATATACCCTATCATCTTTCTTCCCCTGCCTGTATGCGCATATCGTTCCTCTTCTGTTCCACTACAGGCTCCTCTGACCACGCGCGCATAAAGTTCACCTTGTTTTCTGCTGCACGCTCTTTGGGTCTGCCGAGATCTGCCCTTGAATCCAGCGACACCATGACCTCAATCATGGAAAGTGCACGCTTATGCACTGCATCTGTCAGTGCTGCCTCCAGTTCCTGTTCTGTTTCTACCAGTGCTACACGGGAATATCCGCAGGCTTTTGCAATAGCCGTATAGGTCTGTCCGCTGTATCCTGTCGGTATCGCCCCCACAGACTCATGCGCTGCATTGTTGATGACAAGATGGAGCAGGTTTTCGGGCGCCTGCTTTGCCAGCACTGCCAGCGCTCCCATATGCATCAGCGCTGCCCCATCGCCATCCACACATACAATCTGTTTTGAAGCATCTGCCTGTGCAAGCCCATATGCGATCATCGAGGCATGTCCCATACCGCCCACTGTCATAAAGAGTCTGTCATGATTCCCGTACAGCCTATCGCACTGTTCATACAGTTCTCTTGAAATTTTACCCGTTGTGGAGACAAGAAACGATTTCTGATAGACTTTTTTTACCAGCAGCTCCAAAGCCTTCTCGCGCACCAGCTCATAACCATTATTCCAGACAAAATCTACTTCCTTTTCAAAAGTGCCTTTCCTTACAATAATCGCATACTGTCTATTGTCCTCCAGCGCGGTTTTAACTGCCGCGAACAGTTCTCTAAGCTGTGTTGCTGTCGTATCGCAATCAATCACAGCATACGGCACATTCATCACTTCCAGAAGCGCGCAAGTCACCTTTCCCTGATAGACATGCTGCGGCTCATCCTGTATGCCTGGTTCACCGCGCCAGCCGACCACAAACAGCATAGGAATGCCATAGACCTCCTGATTGGCAATCGACGCCAGCGGATTGATGATATTTCCAAGTCCCGAATTTTGCAGATAGATCATGCTCGGACGCCGCTCCGCCAGATACTCGCCCGTCGCCAAACCGACTGCTGCCCCCTCATTTGCCATCACATCATGTCGAAATTCCTTTCCGCCGTCCAAGCAGATTGCATCGCATAGCTGCTTTAAGGTGGAGTCCGGCACACCTGTGATCAAACGGATTCCTATATTTTTTATTTGCTGTAGAAACTCACTTGCTTTCATACTGCCATTCTCCCTGCGCATTCTGCGACAACGCATCTTTGTCCAATGCCGTCAATTCCTCTATGGTGTCAACCTCCACAATCTGTCCCGTCTCCACCGGAAAAATGCGCAGCCGAAGCTTGTCGAGATTGCGATCCACAACCTCGTCCCAGAACAGCCCTGCATTTTCCTCTCTGCGGTATGCCTGCACGATGGCATCCGCGAGAATACAGGCATCTTTCTCTTGAAAATAAGAGATTCCCACCATATTATAAGTATCTGTCCCACACCTGCCCACTCTGGTAATGAACTCATCTTGCAGCTCAAATACCCAGTCGTCCGAGCAGCCTTGTACCATTTTTCCATAATATCCTGAGCATGTTAACTGTCTATCGAAAATGGATGCATCCGAGATCAGCAAATCCGCCTCACAGATAAAACAGTCCGCCGTTTTGAGCACCTCTCTTGCGGCATAGATGGAGGAAATATTATTTTTTATTTCGTAATCAGGATTCTCTATCAGCTGGACTTCCCGGTACACATCGCACAGGTATGCAAATTGTTCCTTTCGATACCCCACCACGATATAGATTTCTGATACGCCCCTTCTGAGCAGCCCTTCAATCACAGTCTCTATCAACGGCTTGCCAAATACTTTTACAAGCGGCTTTGGTGTCTTGAATGTCAGCGGCCGCATCCGTTCGCCCAGACCAGCCGCCATGATAATTCCTATCTCTTTTCCCATATTTCTATCCCTATCTGTTGAATCTATTCTCCATCATTGATGCACCTGGTCAATTTACATTTATTTATATATCATCAATGAGTGTGATGATTTCCTGAAACGGCATCAGCTTCGCATCCACTTCCAGCGCTCTGTGATTTTTGAGAATCTCGACTGCTGTGTTCTGCATTGCCGGAAACGCGCTTCTTGTCAACTGGTTTGCATAAATAACAATATTCACCCCATGCTGCGCAAGCTCTGCTTCTGTCACGCTGTTGAATGATGTCGGTACGACAACCAGCGGTGTGTCCTGATCCTGACTCCGAAAGCTATCGCAAAATTCAAAGATTTCATTCGGTGACTTCTTTCTGGAATGAATCATGATCGCATCTGCCCCCGCCTCCACATAGGCAGATGCCCGCCGCAGGGCATCCTCCTGCCCTTTTTCCAGGATCAGGCTCTCAATGCGCGCAATGATCATAAATTCCTCTGTGCGCTGTGCATTCTTGCCGGCGCGGATTTTATTGCAGAAATTCTCGATAGAATCTTGTGTCTGCGCTACTTCTGTTCCAAAAAGGGAATTCTTCTTTAATCCAGTCTTGTCCTCGATAATGACAGCAGATACTCCCATGCGCTCCAAGGTGCGCACATTATAGACAAAATGCTCCACCAGACCACCTGTGTCCCCGTCGAGTATAATTGGTTTTGTTGTCACTTCCATCACGTCATCAATCGTGCGCATTCTCGACGACATATCGACAAGCTCGATATCCGGCTTCCCCTTTGCCGTCGAATCACATAAACTAGACAGCCACATCGCGTCAAACTGGTCAAGTTCTCCATTGTGCGCTATGATCGTTTTCTCCGCTATCAATCCCGTAAGCCCGCTGTGTACCTCGATGGTCTTTACGACAGGGCACAGATTGATCAACTGCCGCAGACGACGGCGCCTGTACTCCGGCATGGACAGCTTTTCGCGGATATTTTCATCAATCCTTCGGACATGTTCATTGTATGTATATTCAATCTCAATCAGCTCTCCACCGTATGCTGCCAGATTTTGCAGCACATTTTCACGAATTGCGCGCTCCGGTCCCTCACACCAGTTATCTCCGTGAATCACATAGTCTGGCTGAAGATCAGCGATAACCTTATCATACATGATCTCATTTTGTATGAGAACTGCGTGTGCCAATCCTGTATCGCACACAATCTGTTTCCGCTCCTCGATCGTGATCGTCGGAAACCGATTATATTTGATCATCGCTGCATCGCTCAGTATACCGACAATCACTGTCCCATACTTATTTGCCTCGCGCAGTATGTTCAAATGCCCCTCGTGTATCACATCCGTACAGAAACAGGTATATACCTTTTTCATCACTCAAACCATGCCTTTCTATCTTCTACATGTACAGTTCACTCAAATCCTATTCTTGTCCATACGATACAGGAATCTGAATCTCATACTTTCGAAGCGCCTCCTCAAACACCACAAAAAAAGCCTCGATATCCGCCGCGCTGATCGCCCCCAGCGCACAGAGGCGGAAGGTATCCTGCGTTGATACCTTACCAGGATAAATCGTGAAACCGCGCTCATAACAATAATCATGCACGCACTCAAAATCCCAGTTTGCATCATCGGGATATCTCACGGACACCACCAGCCCAGCTTGTAGCTCCCGCTGAATGATATCTTGAAACCCCAGCCGTTCAAGCCCTGCATGAATTGCCTCAAATACACTCAGATGCCGCTGCCATTTTGCCTGCTCGCCCTCGGCAAAATATTCATCCAATGCCTGTCTGGCAGCGTAGATTGTCTGTACAGGCGGCGTAAAGTGCATCTCTCCCGTTGTCTCAAAGAAATGATACTGTAAGTACAGATTGCAGTAATAAGAGCGTTTAGGATAATTTGCTGACTGTTCAATCAGCGCTCTGTTTCCGACAATAAACGAGAGTCCTGTCATCGCCATCAATCCTTTTTGCGCCGACGCCATACAGAAATCAATATTCTCCTGCGCTATATCAATGGGACGCATCGCATACGTAGATGTCGTATCCACTGTAAATACCGCGCCGTATCGATGCGCCAGCGCACCAATTTCCCGGATCGGATTCAAGATTCCTGTCCCCGTCTCATTGTGTGTTGTGTGGACAAGCGCGATCTCTGGATTTTCTCTCAAAGTCTGCTCCACGCTCTCCAAATCGGGCAGTGAGTCCACGGGAAACCTCAGCTCTATCATCGGTAAACTATAATATGTACAGATTTCTACCGCCCTCGCACTGTAAGCGCCGTTGTTGATAATCAGCACTTTCTTGCCTTCCGGCAGCAGGGAATTCAGACAGATATCAATATTGATGGTGCCTGAGCCGCAGAACAAAACTGCGGTATAGACCGCAGGATCACCGTGCACAATGCGCACCAAATCTTCGCGCATCCCTTTCATCATCCGTGCAAATTCCTTCTCCCGCGGACAGATATCGGACACAACCTGCGCCAGCTTTACCGTGTCCGTCGTTGTCGCCGGTCCCGGATTTAATAAAATATTTCGCTTGATGCTCGTGTTACTCATAGCTTCCTGCATTTAGTATTCCTCTTCCTCCTCGTGTCTCTTCTGGTAATAGGCAAGGCGCTCCATAATATATGCGGCGCCTACTTCTCCGCTGTGTCCGATATGATAGATGTACTTATCACGGATTTTTGCGATGGATTCCCTTGAAAAAGCATTGTCATGCAGCAGCTCATACACAGCCTGCGGCAGCGATGCAAGCTCTTCTAAGTCAATACTTTTGCCAATCCTGCTGCGCAGTGCTATATCAATCGGCGTGATGCCAAGCTCCTCATAGTCTTCATTCATGACTTTCATCGGTGTATTGATAAAAAGTGACGGCTTCAACGTCGCAAACGAGTACTCAAAGGCAATGCTCGACCAGTCTGTGATTACTAGATCAGCCTCATATACCGTGCGGTTTGAGGAGAAATCTGTCTGCAACTCCATATTATTGCGCGCATCTATCTGAAACTTTTCCCGCAGTGCATTTAATCGTTCCGCTTCATGACGCACAAACTGCGGATGCGGTCTAATGATAATATGATAGCCATATCCCTGTAGCAAATGCAGTATTTCCTCGATGCAGGTGTACAAAATATTGTCCTTCTGCCATGACGGTGCGATCAATATTTGTTTCCATTGCTTTTTTTGTATTTCCATCGCGTTGCAGGATTGTATCATATTGTCAATCACGCTTGACCCCCAGGGGACGATTTTCTTTTGCGGCAGCTTGTACAATTCCTCGCGTCTTTTGATCTCCTCTGTACAGAGCGGTCCTGATGAGAAGATTGTGTCAAAATGGTCCAATGCCTCCTTCCTGAAAGTCAGATTTGGACTGTTGACATCATGCGGCACATAAATATACTCATTGTCCTTGCGGACCAGCGAACGCTTGATATGGAAACTTTCGAGATCCGGCGTCGTCATCACGACAATATCCGCCTCCATCTTCATCATCAGTACAATCAGCTTATTCTCACCGATATAAAAAGGCTTAAACCGCTCACTTTCCATCTCAAAGACCTGATCCTTGGGATCACTGGTAATATAGTTTATCGTTACATCTGACTGTTCCAAAAGCGTCTCTATAATATTTTGAAAATATTTATAAAAGCCGTTTTTCTCAGAATAAAAGACAAGCTGCATCTCATAATCCTTGAAAAAACGCTTGTAATCCGCTCTCTCTTTCTTCCGGTAAGGATCCTTCTCAAAGAGCTTCTTTTTGTTGCGGCTGCAAAAGGCACTCGCGGCTTTTAGTTCTTCGCGGCTCCTCTCAAGCGCCTCATAGTCAATATAGTGCTTGGGATTCATGACCATATTGAGAAAATATAGCTGCACCACAGAAAAAAGATTGCTAAAAGTCCAGTAAATCCCGACACCTGTCTTGACAAAGAATCCCAAATACAGTGACAGTCCGATGGACAATATCATGGTTCCCACCTGGTTTAACTTTCCCTGTTCTGCCTGTAAGACGTTAATTTTGTTCTGCACAAAACACATAAACCATGCTGAACACGCTGCCGCAAACGGAATCAGATACGCAATCCCGCCAACCTCTGCGGGGATGGACGAGAGGTCCAAACTGCCAAACATCGTGTCCAGCACACCTGATTCTCCTCGAAAAATGTGCTCGACAGGATGATTGATCACATCGATCACACCCATCAGCAAAATTAGCTGCAACGCTAGTGGAATCAAATCCGCAAGTGGCTGATAATGCTCCCGCTTATATAATTCATATTGTTCCTCTGAGATCTTCTCACTGTTTCCATAATATTTTGCCTTGATCAGATTTACCTTTGGCTGCATCTTTACCATCTTGATAGAATTTCTCTGAACCCACAAGGACACTGGCAACAGAACCAGCTTGGTACCAAACGTAAAAATAATGATTGAAATAAAATAATTTGGCAGAATGCGGTAACAATAGTACATTAACCAGCCAAGGACACTGCCAATCAGCCCCACTATATAATTCATGACAATAGTACGCTCCGTTTAAATCCTATTTTTCTTTCTCATGCTGTCTCTTCCTTGCACGCTTCTTCTGTTGGCTGCGGAAAAATTTTAGGATTTTATGCCTGTAGACAGTACATGCAGCCCCTACGGCGATCGCCACTCCTGCAACTGCCTGAATCACATAGGTCACTGCCGAGGGGTCAATATATGCAAAAGATGTATTTCCCAGCAGCACAAAGAAGCAGCCAAAGAAATAGATAAACTTCACAATTTTTAAACTTTTTTTCATTCCTAAAAGTATCCTTTCTTAATTCATTGTTTCTTTTTGATGGTTTTTTTTATCGTATCTTTCTTATCATTTCGTTATGAAACCACTTTAGCCCAAAATGGGCTAAATGTCAATAGAACATTTTTTGAAACATTAAAATTAGATTAAAAATATATTAAAAAAGGAGGAACTATTATTTTCTACAGAATCAAAAATCTGCGTGAAGATGCCGATCTGACACAGTCTGAACTCAGCCAGCATCTCAATGTATCCCAGCGCGCCTACTCCCATTATGAGAATGGTACAAGGGATATTCCAATTAATATTTTGATTGCTATCGCTGATTTTTACCATGTGAGTATCGACTATCTCTTAGAGCGCACAAATCGTAAAAATTAAGAATAAAAATTGAATATCAAAAACGGCGAGGTCACAAACACTCGCCGTTTCTCACAATATCCATATTTAAATTTTCTCCCGCGTGATATCTTTATACCCCTCACCGAAGATCTCACTCGCAGAGGAGACGATCATAAATGCAGAGGAATCCTCATCCTTCACAACCTCCTCAAGCTTCGGATACACCTGCTTTCGCGTGACGATCATCAGCATCTCCTTGGGTGCATTGGTGTATGCGCCTCTTGCTGGAATGATTGTCGCCGTGAGGTCAAGCTCGTCAAACATCCTCTGCTTTACCTGCTCTGGCTTATCACAGATGACAAAGATCATCTTTGCCTCATCTGAGCCATACAAAATCTTATCCATCACTATAGAGTCCGTAATCACTGCGATACCAGCATAAAATGCCACTGTCATATCCTGAAAGACCAGCCACGATGCGAGAATCACCATACTGTCAAATACCAGAAACAGAATATTGGTCTTGATATGTTTGCGCTTTGTCCGAACCACCTTGACAATGATATCAATACCTCCTGTCGTCGCCCCCGCCTTAAATACAAGTGCAAGCGCAATACCGATCAGTGCCCCGCCAATCACCGCTGCAATCAGCAGATCCTCAGTCACTGCGCCATAGACAGCAAGGGTGTTGATAAAAATGGTGATTAACATCAGCGTATACATGGTAGAGCAGATAAACCGCCACCCAAATTTCCACAATCCCAATAGAACAATCGGAATATTGATCATCATATTTATTGTACCCGTTGGTATCTTTGTAAAACGATTCACTAAGATAGAAATACCCGTCACGCCGCCAGGGGCAATATTATTGGGATCTAAAAACAAACTGATAGCAACGGAGTAGATGACTGCTGCCGCTGTCAGTATGACATAATTTTTAAGATTCTTTACCGCTGATTCTTTCATAACACCTCGCACGAGATTAGATATTCGTCCTTACCTGCTTTGGCTGATAGCCCTTCTCCTCCAGTGCCTTGATGATCTGATTCTTATGTTCTGTGCCAAAGGTCTCAAGCGTGATGCGAAGCTCCACTGCCGCGTTTCTGTTGATGGAAACAAACTGGTTATGTTCAAGCTTAATCACGTTGCCGCTCTGTGAAGCAATCACCTCTGATACCTTCGTCAGCTCACCCGGCTTGTCAGGCAGCAGCACAGACACTGTAAAAATCCTGTCCCTGAAAATCAATCCCTGCTGCACCACAGAGGACATTGTGATGATATCCATATTCCCACCGCTCAGGATTGAGACAATCCTCTTATTTTTCATATCGAGGTGGCGCAGTGCTGCCACAGTGAGCAGTCCAGAATTTTCGACGATCATTTTGTGGTTCTCCACAATATCAAGAAAGGAAACCACCAACTCCTCGTCAGGCACGGTCACAATCTCATCTATATTATCTCTGATATAAGGAAAAATATTCTTACCTGGTGTCTTCACAGCCGTTCCGTCTGCTATGGTATTGACGCCTGGAAGCGTTACCACCTCCCCGGCTTTTAGGGACTCCTGCATACAGTTTGCACCTGCGGGCTCCACGCCAATAACCTTGATCTTGGGATTGAGCAGCTTCGCAAGTGTTGATACACCCGTTGCAAGACCGCCGCCGCCAATTGGCACTAATATAGCATCTACCAGTGGCAGCTCCTTAAAAATTTCCATCGCGATTGTTCCCTGTCCAGTGGCTACCGTCAGATCATCAAAAGGATGGATAAAGGTATAGCCATGTTCGTCTGCAAGCTGATAGGCATACTCGCAGGCTTCGTCATAGACATCCCCCTTTAGAATCACCTCTGCACCATAACCCTTTGTGCGGTTTACTTTCATGAGCGGTGTTGTTGTCGGCATCACGATCACTGCCTTCACCCCATACTTTTTTGCGGCATAGGCAACACCCTGTGCATGATTGCCTGCCGACGCGGTGATGAGCCCCTTCTCACGCTCTTCAGACGAGAGCGTACTTATCTTATAGTATGCACCTCTGAGCTTATATGCGCCTGTGAGCTGCATATTCTCGGGTTTCAGATAGACTTTGTTGCCTGTCTGTCCACTCAGGTATTCGCTGTAGATCAGTTTTGTCTCCGATGTAACTTTTTTTACGACTTCTGATGCTTCTTCAAATCTTTCTAGTGTAAGCATATCTGACATTTCTTATCTCCCCTACTACTTCCAGAAAAACCACTTTTTCTTCTTGGGTTTCTCAATCTCCTCCGCCGGACTTTCCTCCTCGGCATCCTGTAACACTGCGGCTGACTCCTCATCTGCACTGTGCTCTGGCTCAGTTTCCTCAGACGCAGACTCTTCTGTTGTCGTCATCTCTGCGATGACTGTCTCATTGTCTGCTGTCTCGTCCACAATCGGCTCATACGCTGTCGCTTTCTCTGTATTCTCCTCGAATATACTTGTCTCAACTACAGCGGGCTCGTCCTCAGCCGTCTCAGATAGAACCTGCTCGTCCTCAGCCGTCTCCTCCGGCTTGACATCAAACAGTGCATTTACAAACTCATCTGCATTAAATTTCTGCAAGTCTTCGATCGTCTCACCGACACCGATATACTTCACCGGCACATTCAGCTCCGACTGAATCGCCACCGCAATCCCGCCCTTTGCCGTTCCATCCATCTTCGTGAGAATCACGCCTGTGAGATTCGCCACCTCGCCAAATTCTCGCGCCTGCGCAAGTGCATTCTGCCCGGTCGTTCCATCCAGCACAATCAGATTTTCCCTGTGTGCATTGGGAAATTCCCTATCGATGATGCGATTCATCTTTTTTAACTCTTCCATCAGGTTTTTCTTGTTGTGGAGGCGCCCTGCGGTGTCACAGATCAGCACATCCACATTTCTGGCCTTCGCCGCATTGACCGCATCAAATATCACGGATGCCGGATCTGCGCCGTCCGCACCGCCGATCATATCCACGCCTGCGCGGTGCGCCCATTCAGCAAGCTGGTCTCCTGCTGCTGCCCGAAATGTGTCTGCGGCAGCGATCAACACCTTTTTTCCCTGCCTTTTCAAAATGCCAGCAAGCTTTCCGACAGAGGTCGTCTTTCCCACACCGTTGACGCCTATAATAAATATAACGGACTGTTCCTTCTCAAAGTCATACGCCGTCTCTCCGACACGCATCTGCTCTTTGATGCTCTCGACCAGCAGCTCCTTGCACTCTGCCGGTTGCCGCAGATGCTTCTTTTTCACTTCTTCCTTCATACGCTCGATAATATCATTGGTCGCATTGACACCGATATCACCCATGATCAGCGTTTCCTCCAACTCCTCGTAAAAGTCGTCGTCAATCTCAGATGCACCGTAGAATACTGCATCAATCCCTGCCACGATATTATCTCTTGTCTTGGTTAACCCTTCCTTTAGACGGCTGAAAAATCCCTTTTTCTCCTCTGCCATCGGTGCTCCCCCTTTAATGAAATAATTGTTCGCGCCAGCCGCAGCCGCGAAGCGGCATATTTCCTTATGCGGCTGTGTGCATAACTTTATACTGGCGGTCAGTCTTTTCAACCATCAGTTTATGATTCTTCCCAGTTATGATATACTGCCTGCACGTCGTCATCCTCGTCAAGCATATCAAGCGTCCGATTCAAATTCTTCACTGCATTCTCGTCTGTGAGCGAGACGTAATTCTGCGGTATCATTGTGACCTCCGCACTCGCCATCTCGATTTTATTTTCCTGTAATGCCTTGTACACTGCATCGAAATCATCCGGCATCGTTAGGATCTCAAAGCTGTCATCCTCCTCCGCAAAATCCTCCGCGCCTGCGTCCAGCGCAATCATCATAAGGTCATCTGCGCTCATGCTGCACTCCTCCTTATCGATGATGATCTGCCCTTTCTCGTCAAACATAAAGGAGACACAGCCCTGCGTACCGATACTTCCATTGCCTTTCGTGAAAGCACTTCTGACATTCGCTGCGGTTCTGTTCTTGTTGTCTGTCAGCGCCTCCACAATGATCGCAATACCGTTTGGTCCATACCCCTCATATGTAACATGTTCGTAATTCACTGCATTTCCATCTCCGGCAGCCTTCTTGATACCGCGGTCTATAGTATCATTCGGCATGTTGTTTGCCTTTGCCTTGGCAATTACCTGCGCAAGCTTAAAATTATTGGCTGGATCTGGTCCGCCCTCCTTTACTGCGACCGCGATCTCGCGCCCGATAATCGTAAAGATTTTTCCTTTCGCTGCGTCGTTCTTCTCTTTCTTGTGTTTAATGTTTGCAAATTTTGAATGTCCTGACATTTCTTAGTTCTCCTTTATCTTCATTTCTTTTAATAAGCTCATAAGCATAGTTACATCCTTTTCACAGAATGCTATGTATTTTCAGAAGCGTTTTCATCAGTCTCTGGCTTGGATTCGTCCCGCGCAGTTTTAGTGACCAACACTGATTGTATCACATTTTTCTCCACTTTTACAATCTTAAATATATACCCGTCAATCTCTATCTCGTACTTCTCATCCTCGTCTGGTATACGGTCAAGCTTGGAGATCAGATATCCGTTGAGCGTCTCAAACTCTGTATCGCCAAAGGAGATATCAAATCGCGTTTCCAAGTCCTCTAGCTTCGTTATTCCCTCAATGACATACTCATTCTCACCCTTCTCCTCGATATGATTTTCCTCCGGGTCATACTCATCCATAATATTACCGACAATCTCCTCCAGAATATCCTCCATCGTCACCAGACCCGAAGTCTGCCCATATTCATCCATGACAATGACCATCTGATTCTTGCCAGACTGCATGCTTCGGAACAAATCGTCAATGTTTTTCGTCTCCGGCACAAACACAGCCTCCCTCAAAAGACCCTCCACAGTTCCGACCGGCTGATTGAGACCCTCGTCATTGGTATGCGCCCGCATGGCGTCTTTCAGATATAGTACCCCGACAATATGGTCAAGATTTTCCTCATAGACGGGGTATCTGCTGTTGCTCTCCTCCAGCATAAAACCCAGCGCATCCTTAAATGGTGTCGCACTGTCGATCGCCATGATATGATTGCGGTGTGTCATGATATCATTTGCCTTCTTGTCGCCAAATTCAAAGATGTTGGTGATCATCTCCACTTCCCCGGCTTCAAGGACACCGAGTTCATGCCCCTCATTCACCATCGAGATGATCTCCTCCTCCGTGACATCCACCTGCTCATCCACATTCCGCAGACCAAAAAGCCGCAGCAGACCGTTGGCTGAGACAGCTACAATCCCCGTGAGCGGATACAGCATTGTTCTCAAGAACTGTATATGGCGGATAAATTTGTACGCCCACGCATCTGGGTATTTCTGCGCAAGCTTTTTCGGCAGGAGGATGCCAAACGTAAGTATTGCATACATGAGCAGAACTGCTGCCAGGATCAACGCCAACCAGCCTAGCACCGTCTCGCTGACTTCTTGCAGCACAGACATCTGCTCTAGTCCTTTTCTGATGGCAGCCGTCCATCTCGGCAGAAAAAAGTACCCCATCACCAGCTCGATCAGCGTTGTGATCATCTGAATCGAATTGACATAGATTGTCGCACGCTCAATGATGCGGTTTAACAGTATCGACTTTTTGTCCTTCTCCTCCTCTGCCCTGCGGCTGATCTCCTTCTCATTCATAAGGACAATTGCCTTGTTAAATCCGACAAGGACTGCCTCAATGAACAGCAGTATCAAAAACAATATCACACTGCGGGCCGAAGCCCCTCCGTCGTCCATTTTCTACTTTCTCTCCTTTTCACTTTTGAATATCTTTCTTCGAGCATACAAACAACAGTTTCTTTGCTCGCCGCACACCTCATACGCTGTTTTGACGGCTTACCGCCTCCCGCATGAGACTGTGTAAAAAAATAGAAGGTGTAAGCTGCACATGCAGACTACACCTTACTAATATAACATTACTATTGATAAACGTCAATATCCAAAGCCCTATGTATCAAGCTCAAGACTAATCTGTAAGGCTCTGTTGACCCTCTGCATAATGGGAGAATCCAGATGACACACTTTGTCCTTTAGACGTTTCTTATCAATAGTCCTCAACTGTTCAAGCAATATCACTGAATCCTTTACCATATCATAATGTCCCGCATTCAGTTCTATATGCGTTGGCAGGTTCGCCTTGTTCATCTTCGATGTGATCGCTGCACAGATCACGGTCGGACTATGCTTGTTTCCCACATCATTTTGTATGATAAGAACAGGTCTGACTCCTCCCTGTTCAGAGCCTACTACTGGTCTTAAATCTGCGTAATAAATATCTCCTCTTCTCATTCTCATACACCTCACTGTTGTTGTATGATACTATTTTTTCCAGCGGAGAAATTTTTATTCAGTTCCATGCACAAAATTTGTGATGTCTACTCATAAATTAATGTATCGTCCAGTTTGTAAATCCGTGGGATGCGCTTCCCGATATCGCAGGCAAGTTCATAGTTAAATCTGCCAGACAATGCACCAAGCTCCTCCATCGTGATGCAGGCTGTGCCGTCTGTCCCGATCAGAGTCACTTGATCTCCCACGCACACCGGTGAATCGAGATCTGTGACATCAATCATAAACTGATCCATACAGACACGTCCCAAGATCGGCGCCCGCTGACCTTTGAGGAGCACATGCCCTATATTCGAAAGGCTTCTAGGATACCCATCGCCATAACCGATGCAGATTGTCGCAACAATTGTATTTCTATTTGTTGTAAAAGTTCCGCCATAGCTGATTTGCTGTCCGGCTGGCACTGTCTTGACATACACAACTCTTGATTTCAGCGAAAGCATGGGCTTCAACCGTATTTTCTCATCCGCCTGCACCGCGTCCGACGGCCACAACCCATACAGAATGATTCCTGCCCGCACTGCGTCCATCTGCGCTTCCGGCATTTCTACAATCCCCGCACTGTTAGAACAGTGCTTCATCGAGATTTTGATTCTTAATTCCCGCTCAATCTGCTCCACATAATTTTGAAATAATGCCATTTGATGATAAGCCCTTGTCCGGTCAGCCTCGTCTGCTGTCGCAAAATGCGTAAAAATCCCCTCGATCTTTAATCCAGGAAGCGCCTGAATCTGTCGAATCAGCGACAAGCCCTCCGCGTCAGGATGAATGCCAATCCGCGTCATACCTGTATCTATCTTCAGATGCACACTGCACTCTTTTCCAACCTTTGCAGCAGCCGATGACAGTTCCCTGGCGGTTTCAAGCGTAAAAACTGTAGAGCGTACATTTTCCCTGATCAGGCGTTCATAGCTGTATGGAAAAGTGTATCCTAAGATCAAAAGCGGTTTGCTAATCCCGCCCTCTTTTAGTGCAAATGCCTCCTCCGCAGTGGCAACTGCAAAGCCCCACACCTGCTCCTCCGCTTCTAATACCCGCGCAATCTGTGCAGCGCCATGTCCATAGCCGTCCGTCTTTAAGACTGCGATGATCTGTGTCGTCTGATTGATACTTTTCTTAATCTCTTCTATATTAAAATGCAAAGCATCCAGATCAATCTCCGCCCAAGCCCTGTCATAATGTTTCATGCTCTAACTCTCCATTTCCCTATGCTGTAATATTTTTCAGTGATTTAATAATATCCTGTGCCATGATAAAATATGCAGAAGTCCGTTTCCTCGCGTCATCCCCGGCAAGTCCATGTGCATACGTCCCCATCACCGCCGCCTCAAATCCGCTGTATCCCTGAGCCAACAGCCCGGCTATAATCCCGGTGAGCACATCGCCGGAGCCTGCCGTCGCCATCCCGTCATTCCCGCTTCCGTTCAGATAAGTCAATTTCCCTCTTTTGGTCACAATCGATCGGGCATCCTTGCAGACAAGAGAGATATCATATTTCTTAGTGAAAGCCTTGCAGCTGCCAATTAAATCCTTCTTGATCTCTGTCACAGGACACTTCTTCAATCTGGCAAATTCGCCAAGATGCGGCGTAAATATAACATCCTGATCTTTTTTTCTGTATCCAAACGCAAACATCCGCAAAAGTTCTTCCTTCTGTGATAGTATATTCAGCGCATCCGCATCGATGACTAACGGCTTATCGCACTGCTCCAGCGTCATTTCCAGAATGATATGCGCCTTTGCCGACAGCGAAAGACCAGGACCGACAGCAACCACATCTGCCCATTCGATGCCAGCTTGGAGCGTGTCAAAATCCTCCTCGCACAGTTCTTCCCCATAGGTATCCACAATCGCTTCCGGCAGCTTTTTCAGCAGACTGTCACGGTTCTCGGACGCCGTAAAAATCCGCACCATTCCCGCCCCCGACCGATATGCGCTCAGGGCAGAGAGGAAACATGCACCGCCCATATTTCTGCTACCCGCAATCAGGAGCAGCTTCCCGAAGGTTCCTTTATTTCCCGCAGGGTTCCGCTCTGGGAATCGAAGGTCCTCCTCCACATCCGTAAAGGTGACAACACCAGTCCTCTTGTTCTGTGTCACTGCACGGGGAATCCCTATTGGCACACAGATGACCTCTCCGGCACACGAAGCGCCTGGATACAGCATCAATCCCAATTTTCTGTAAGCAAATGTAACAGTGATGTCCGCCTTCACCGCACATCCCATAATGCGCCCGTCATCCGCGTTGACCCCCGATGGAATATCGATTGCCACAATCTTTGCTTTTGAGGCATTCATTGCCTCGACTGCCTTTCTGTATTTGCCCTCGATCTCTCGTGTGATACCGATCCCAAACAGCGCATCGACAATCACATCGTACACAATATGCTCCACACCATAATGAATAGGAATCTTCATCTTTTTCGCAGTCTCCAACTGAACATTCGCTTCCGGTGACAGCTTTGAGGCATCACCGATCATATTAATCTCCGCGTGAACCCCTTCCTCCTGAAGCATTCGGGCTACAGCAATCCCATCTCCACCGTTATTGCCGCTCCCTGCCATGACCCCCACACAGAGATCTCTGCCAAACCTGTCCAGAAGCACCCTGACTGTCTCCAGCGCAGCGCGCTCCATCAAGACAAGTGACTGTATGCCATACTCCTCAATTGCCATCTGGTCATAGGCTTTCATTTCCGCCGATGTCAACACATATTCCATAAACCCTCCCACCCTTTCATGAAGCACAGACATGCTCTGCCGTTTTTCATAGTATACCACACTCTTCCATGAAAAAAAACTCCCTGACAGCTATTCCTGCCGGGGAGTCTTTCCGCCAATTAAATCCTTTTCCTTATTTAATACATTTTGAGGGTTGTATTTCATGTCAAACATATTAATCACATCCGGTCCGAAAATATCATGCATATAATTATACATCTCATCGTTCCAGATCTCTTTTTGCTGTCTAAGGATAATCTTTTTCTTAAGCTGCACCTTAAAATCGGAAACCCACTGATTGATCGCATTGATATCCTGGATATTCTGCTGTATCCTGCCATAGCACACCCGCATACTCGCCAGCATCAATGCTTGATTTGCCTCATCGATCTGTTTGGGAATCTCCATAAGCTCATCATTGTAGTCCTCCATCTTCTGTTTGGACTCCTCAATCATGCGCTTATTTTCCTCCATTTTCTTTTCCTTCGCAGAACTGTCCGGCAGCTCCATGATCGACACAATTTCCTGCATCAGTTTCTTTTTGAATGCTGCGAGACTTTTCAGCTCTGTGTTGAGTTTTCCCTGACGCTTCAAAACTTCATTGAGCTCATCTTCAAGCCGCTGGATTTCCTCGTTCTCGCCTGCCTGCGTAAACAGCTTATGCCATTGATTGTCAAGCGTCAAAATGGGTATCTTTTTGCCTATTAATGCCTCCCGAAAGACCTCATCCTCCTGTTCCATCCTATAACCTTCTTTCCTATTATTATCATTGGTTCATAATACCATACGATAGCTTCATAAGACTGTCGGAAAGGTGCACATTCTCCACAACGATGCTTTCCGGCACATTCAAATCTACATGTGCAAAATTCCAAATGGCTTTAATATTACATCTGACAAGTATTTCAGCGGTCTTGACAGCGCCGTCCTTCGGTATGGTGAGCACTGCAATGTCAATGTCATTCTCCCTGATAAACCGCTCTATGTTCTCCACAGGCTGTACTGCTATTCCTCTCAGCTCCTTACCATATAATGCGGGATTCCTGTCAAATATTCCTCTCAGAATAAACCCCCTGCGCTCAAAGTTCATATAATTTGCAAGCGCCTGGCCCAAATTTCCTGCGCCTACAATGATAAGATTATGAGTCTTGTTAAGTCCGAGTATCTTTGCAATCTCATCATAGAGATACTCCACATTGTAACCATATCCCTGCTGACCAAACCCTCCAAAATTATTAAAATCCTGCCGAATCTGTGACGCAGTAACCTTCATCAGCTTACTCAAATCCTGTGATGATATCCGCTCGATACCACTGTCCTTCAACTCTCCGAGATACCTGTAATATCTGGGAAGTCTTGAGACAACCGCCTGTGATATATTCTTATCATCCACGAGTCCTACCTCCATATACATATATGCCAAAAAAACAACAAAATATATAGCATAAGTATACAATATTGTTAAATGATTGTCAAATAGTTTTCCAGATGCAATTCCGATTGCTTTTATTGTGATTCTCTTTTATAATGAATGTTGGCAGTTTTGATACAATCAAGAATGTACAAATTATGAATATACATAAGGAGGTTCACCATGATTCTGTCATGCAGTAATATAGATAAAACCTTTGTTGATAACCACGTCCTCAAAAACGCATCCTTTCATATAGAAGATCATGAGAAAGCCGCCATCATTGGCATCAACGGCGCAGGCAAATCCACCTTGCTCAAGATCATCACAGGACATCTGCCAGCTGACGCGGGCATCGTAACCTTTGCAAAGGACAAAAATTATGGCTATCTGGCACAGCATCAGGCTGTGGACAGCGAAAACACGATCTTTGATGAGCTGCTCACTGTCAAGCAGGAAGTGCTTGACTTGGAGGCTTCTATCCGTCGGACAGAGGCAGATATGAAACATGCCTCTGGCGAAGAGTTAGAGCTGCTGCTCAAAAAGTACGCGAGCATGACACACCGCTTCGAGGATATCAATGGTTATGCCTGCAAAAGTGAAATCACAGGGATCTTAAAAGGCTTAGGCTTTCAGGAAGACGAGTTTGACAAAAAAGTCGCCACGCTCTCCGGCGGGCAGAAAACACGTGTAGCCCTCGGCAAACTGCTGTTGCAAAAGCCGGATCTGATCATGCTCGACGAGCCGACCAACCATCTTGATCTCAACTCGATCACTTGGCTTGAAACGTACCTGCTGAATTACAAAGGCGCAGTCATCATCGTCTCACACGACCGCTATTTTCTGGACAAGATAACCACGAAAATCATTGAGATTGACAACGGCGTCGTCTCTACTTTTCACGGAAATTATTCCGACTATGCCATCCAGAAGGAACACCTGCGCACAGAGCAGATGAATGCCTACCTCAACCAGCAGCGTGAGATCAAACATCAGGAGGAAGTCATCGACAAGCTCAAGCAATTTAACCGCGAAAAATCCATAAGGCGCGCAGAGAGCCGCGAAAAGATGCTCGACAAGATCGAACGGCTCGAAAAGCCCACAGAAGTCCGGGCTGACATGAAGCTGACACTCACGCCTCACAGAATCAGCGGCAATGATGTCATGCAGGTTGAAGACCTTTCTAAGCGCTTTGGCAGCAATCAACTGTTTGAAAATGTGTCGTTTGAGATCAAGCGCGGTGAACATGTCGCCATTATCGGGGACAATGGGACAGGCAAGACAACATTACTAAAAATCATCAATGAACTTATTCCGATGGACACCGGCATCATTAAGCTGGGCACTAATGTAGAGATCGGCTACTATGACCAGGAGCATCATGTACTCCATATGGAGAAAAGCCTATTCGAAGAAATCAGTGATGATTACCCCGATTTGACCAACACGGAAATCAGAAATACACTGGCGGCCTTTCTGTTTACCGGAGAAGATGTGTTCAAGAAAATCAGCGCTCTAAGCGGCGGTGAGCGCGGGCGCGTATCCCTCGCAAAGCTCATGTTGTCCGAAGCGAACTTCCTCATTCTCGATGAGCCGACAAACCACTTAGATCTCACCTCCAAAGAAATCCTGGAAACAGCGCTTAACGCTTATGAGGGAACTGTACTCTACGTCTCACATGACCGATATTTTATCAACAAGACAGCAACGCGCATCCTCGAACTGACACACCGGCAGTTTATCAATTATATCGGTAATTATGACTACTATCTCGAGAAGAAGGAGCTTTTGACACCTGCATCTGATCTGGATGCCAGCGTCAAGTCAGAGGAACCCTCCACGCAGAAGCTTGACTGGAAACAGCAGAAAGAAAATCAGGCACTTCTGCGCAAAAGAGAAAATGATCTGAAAAAATGTGAGGAAAAAATAGAAGCGCTTGAAAACAAAAATACAGCGCTCGACGCGGAGATGGCAAGCCCTGAAATCGCCACAAACTCCGCGAAACTTCAAGAAATCGCAAAGCAAAAGGAAGACATCGAAGCCGAGCTTGAAATACTCTATGCCAAATGGGAAGAACTGTCCGAAACTTAGATACACTTGACATTTTCCTCTTTATATTAGAAGATATAACTACGATATGAAGCTACAGAAAGGCGTGAATGATATGAAAAAATTTTTGATAATCGACGGCTCGTCCATGCTCAGCACCTCCTACTATGGGAATCTCCCCAAGTCTGTGCTCTTTGCCAAGACCGATGAGGAGAAAGAAAAACACTACGCCGAAATCCTGCGCACCTCCAAGGGCGAGTACACCAATGCCCTTTTCACGATGCTTAGAACCCTGATCTCCCTTCACAAGAAAGTCAAGCCAGACTATGTGGCAGTCGCCTTTGATGTGTCTCGGGACACTTTTCGGCGTACCCAGCTCGGCGCGGACTCCTACAAGGCAAACCGCAAGGAAGCCCCCGCACCGCTCAGAGAACAGTTTATCGCCATGGAAAACCTTCTGCAAGACATAGGCTGTCAGGTGCTGATGGACAAGGACTATGAGGCAGACGACTTCGCCGCCTCCCTCGTAAAAAAGTTCGAGTCCCCCGATCTCGAAACTTATGTTCTCACCAAAGACCACGATTATTTCCAGCTGGTGAGTGCGCACACTAGGCTGTGGCGCGTCACAGACAAGGATAAAGTCAGGGACATGCAGCAGCGCTATGGGCTCTGTGCCGGCAAGGAAGGCTATGCTTCTCTCCCGGCGGGCATCTTTGAGTACACTGCCGATACGGTCTATTCGGAGGAGGGCGTATATCCTGAAAATATCGTCACGCTGCTCTCTATCACGGGCGACCCCGGCGACGGGATTCCCGGCTGCAAAGGCGTCTCCTCGGCAGCAGCCCCGCTCGTCAATGAATATGGCTCTCTCGATGCCATCTATGCGGCAATCGAGGACTGCGAGGGAAACAAGAAGAAAGAGAAGGCACTCACCGACTTCTGGAAAAAGAATCTTGGCATCGGGCGGAGTCCGCTCAATGCGTTAAAAGAAAATAAAGAAACCGTCTATCTAAGCTATCAGCTTGCCAAGATGAAGGACGATATTCCCATCGCACAGACCTTGGAGGATTTCGCGCTGCATATTGACAAAGCCGCCTTAAAAAAGGCGCTCACGCACTACGAGATGAACAGCTTGATCACAGAGTTAAGACTATAAAAACAGGGGAAGGTGTTTTACCTTCCCCTGTTTGTGTTCGAACTTTTGTTTATCTTCTCTGAATAAATTCTGTTATCCCTGTAAAGACTCAAATGTCTCCCGAATCGCCTTGATAAAGTCCAGACTATTCAAAATGACTGGCTTCTCACAGGTTGAGATCAGCGACAAACTCTTTGTCATCTTGCCGTCCTCCACAGTCTTGATACATGCCTTGTCCAGCCGGTCTGCAAACTCTTGAAGCTCTTTGATGCCATCTAATTCACCGCGCTTGCGGAGTGCACCTGTCCATGCAAAAATTGTCGCAATTGAGTTCGTGGACGTCTCCTCACCCTTCAAGTGCTTATAGTAATGGCGCTGCACTGTTCCGTGTGCCGCCTCGTACTCATAGACACCGCTCGGCGATACCAGCACAGAAGTCATCATGGACAAATCGCCGTATGCCGTCGCTACCATGTCGGACATGACATCGCCGTCATAATTTTTGCACGCCCAGATAAATCCGCCCTCCGAGCGAATCACGCGCGCAACAGCATCATCAATCAGCGTATAGAAGTATTCGATGCCCAGCTTTTCAAACTGCTCTTTGTACTCTGCGTCATATATTTCCTGAAAAATATCCTTGAACGTATGGTCATATTTCTTGGAAATCGTATCTTTGGTCGCAAACCACAAATCCTGCTTGGTGTCAATGGCATAGCCGAAACATGCTCTTGCAAAGCTCGAGATAGACTCTTTGGTATTATGAATGCCCTGAATGATTCCGGCGCCCTCAAAATTATGAATCAGCTCTCTCGTCTCTGTTCCGTCCTCCGCTGTAAATACCAGCTCTGCCTTTCCTTTTCCCGGAATCTTGATCTCTGTATTCTTGTATACATCACCGTAGGCATGACGTGCGATCGTGATGGGCTTGGTCCAGTTTTTCACATACGGTACAATCCCCTTGATTAAAATGGGGGCACGAAAAACTGTTCCGTCGAGAATGGCTCTGATTGTGCCGTTTGGACTTTTCCACATCTCCTTGAGATTGTACTCTGTCATTCTGGCTGCATTTGGCGTGATGGTCGCACATTTCACTGCCACGCCATATTTTTTGGTCGCCTCCGCAGAATCCACCGTCACTTGGTCGTTGGTCTCATTGCGGTATTCCAGACCAAGGTCATAGTACTCTGTCTTTAAATCAACATACGGAAGAATCAGCTCATCCTTAATCATCTTCCAGAGGATTCGGGTCATCTCGTCCCCGTCCATCTCTACCAAAGGTGTTGTCATTTGAATTTTTGCCATACTTGTCTCCTCCTACTTTGAATCCGTTTACTCGTGTTTTGTGCTCAAACCACATTTTACCATATTTCGATACGCATTACAAATATGTTCGTCCGCAAGTTTTTCTGCAAGCGGGGCATTGCCGTCACGCATCGCCTCCATGATGCTCTTGTGCTCCTGCACAGCCGCCGCACTCCTCGCCCTGTCAGAGAGCGTCTGCTGTCTCTCCTTCTGCACATACTGGTGAAAATCCTTTAACAAATGAATCAGCATCTTGCTCTCACACGCTTCATACAAATGCAGATGAAACCGATTGTCCAGCTCAATCAACTGCTCGTAATGCTCTTTGGACAAATGAAATTCGCTCAGCAGAATAATCTCCTCCAGCGCCTCGATTTTTTCCTTTGTGATTTTCTCCGTCGCCCATCTTGCGCACAGCCCTTCCAAAAGCGAACGGATTTCATAGATATCTGCCACATCGGCCGCGGAAATTCCCGTGACATACGCCCCTTTGTTCGGCACAATCTGAATCAGCCCTTCTAGTTCAAGCTGTCGGAACGCCTCGCGAACTGGAGTTCTACTCACACCAAGCTCCTCTGCGATTGCTGCCTCCTTTAGCTCGTCCTTCTCCTGATAAGAACCATTCAGAATTGCTTCCCGCAGCTTCCGAAATACCCTGCCACGCAGTGAATACTTGTCCGATGCATCATGCTTCACATCATACTCACTCATTTTTATACTCCTTGCATTCAATAGCCTGAAAATGCTCTTCTCTCAAACCTGCCACCTCGTCATTGATCTCCCAGCGTGACGCCGAGTGTCTCACAGCCCTCAGCGATCACGGAGAGCAGCTCATCATCTGTGAGCACTGTAACTCTGCCGCTCTCATACTCTGCATCTACCCATGTCTTTACATACGCCACAAGCTCGGAGGATTTGCTGATCTTCGCATCGTCATTTAACTTATAATACGTATTAATCCAGTGTGCAATGCCCGCAAGTCCTGAGGTGTTCGACACCGCGCAGAGCACAGGGCGGTTGAGAAACTTTTCTGTGTCAAAGATATTGTAGATTTCCTCATTTTTCAGCAGTCCATCCGCATGAATCCCCGCTCTTGTGACATTGAAGTTCTTCCCGACAAACGGCGTCCGCTCCGGTATATGGTATCCAATCTCTTTCTCATAATATTCTGCAAGCTCCGTGATGACGGTCGTGTCCATGCCATTTAACGTACCTTTGAGCTGCGCATACTCGAATATCATCGCCTCGAGCGGCGTATTTCCAGTGCGTTCCCCGATGCCAAACAGTGAAGTATTGACGCCAGAACAGCCATATAGCCACGCAGTCGTTGAGTTCGTGACTGCCTTGTAAAAATCATTGTGCCCATGCCACTCAATCCATTCATGCGGCACGCCTGCATGGGTGTACAATGCATAGATTATTCCCTGTACACTTCTTGGAATCACCGCGCCTGCATAATTCACGCCATATCCCATAGTATCGCAGGCACGCACCACGATAGGAAGCTGATACTGCTCTGACAACCGCATTAACTCCTGACAGAATGGAACCACATATCCATAGATATCCGCCCTCGTGATATCCTCCAGATGACAGCGCACACTGATGCCCTCCTCAAGACAGTCCCGCACAACAGACAGATAGTGTTCCATCGCCTGCCGCCTTGTCATTCGAAGCTTCAGGAAAATATGGTAATCTGAGCAGCTTACAAGGATACCTGTCTGCTTCATGCCAATCTCCTTGACCAGCTTGAAATCCTCTTTGCTGGCACGAATCCACGATGTCACCTCCGGGAACTGATAGCCGCGCTCCATACACTTGTAGACCGCGTCTCTGTCCTTCTGGCTGTACAGGAAGAACTCACTCTGCCGAATCATACCGTTCGGCCCGCCAAGCCGATGCAGATAATCATAAATCTTAACAATCTGCTCTGTGCTGTACGGTGCTCTCGACTGCTGTCCATCGCGGAATGTCGTGTCTGTAATCCAGATTTCCTTTGGCATATTGTGCGGAACCACTCTGTCATTAAAGGGTATCTTTGGTATCTCGTCATAGGGAAACATATTGCGGAACGCATTGGGCTTCTCCACATCTTGAAGCTGAAACATATGCTCCTCAATCTGCAAAAGGTTATTATGTTCATTCATGGTAACAGGTCGGTTTTCAAAATATTCACTCTTGTCTGCCATCGCTTTTCCTCCTCAGTTTTTCATTCATGCACCTGCGTATGCTGCCTTTTTATACAAATTTAGTGCATTTTTGTATTATTGTATACAAATATACAGTTATTGTCAATATGTAATTCAAAAGTTAAAAATAACCTTGCGCGAGCAGGCTGTCAATCCGAAGCATTCCAGCTCCCTGAACGCCCCAGCTCTCGCCCATATCCATCGCGGAACCCAGCAAAAGCCGCCGTAGCTCCCGATTCGTAAGCTGAGGATACTTTTGCAGGCACAGTGCACATGCACCGCTGACAATAGGCGCCGACATGGAGGTTCCACTCTTAGAGATGTACGGCGTCGTCCGATAATGTGTGCCGCATGACACAATATCGGTTCCCGGCGCCACGATATCGGGCTTCTTCAACGGATTGATCAAATTGATGAACGAGGTATCCTTACCAGGTCCCCTACTGGAATATTCATTGCACAGCCGCCCGGTCTTTGGCTTGTAATCCCCATCATGACACCCCACACAGACACACCCCGCGCATTCACCGATCGGTGACAGCGTCATAGGATTTGGTCCCTTGTTTCCTGCCGCTGCGACAATCATAATATTCCTGTCCCACAAATATCGAATATATTTTCGAAACTGTTCCCAATCCTCCGGCGCAATACCATCCTCCGATTCCATCTCAATAGAAATGTTGAGAATCTTTATTGGAACCGTCCTGATCAGCTCAGAAATCCAAATCAATCCCTTCGTGAGATTTTTGAGGCTGCCGCCGCCCTCTTTGTCCAATACCTTTCCACAGACCAGCATACATTCTGGCGCAATGCCGCGATATCTGCCCTTGGACATCGCACCGCTTCCAGCCAGAATACCACACACATGGGTTCCATGCCCATTGTCGTCATACGCCGTATTCTTATTCGACACAAAATCCTTAAAGACTGCAATCCTCCCCCGCAAATCTGGATGCGCTGCCACACCGCTATCTAGTACTGCTGCATAAATTCCCTTTCCCGTATAAGGCGTCACCTCTCTGTGGTCACAGCCTGTCATTCTGCGTACTCTATCCATCTTCATTCCCTCTGTAATGATCTGACAGGCAAATCATTACGTTGTATCTTCACATTAATATATGTTGGGAATGCCTTAAAGTACACAAAAGGACTTCTCTTTTTGAGAAGCCCCTCTTTTCACTGCTATTCTTTTATTTTATCCAATTCTGCAAGATTGACGCCAAGGCTTGCCAATGTAACCTTTAATTCAATATATCTGTCATGCATTGAACTGTACACATCCGGCGCTTTATCTTTGACTGACAGCATCCAGTTTTGTAATCTCGAAAACTCACTGACATAATCTTTTATAATCTCTGCTCCATTTGGCATATCATCACCTACTTTCCTGTATGAAACCAAGTCTTTTACTGCTTATATTATAACGGTTTCTTCAGAGTATGTAAAGTGCTATTCGTTGCGGATTGCCGCAAGCGGGCTCAGCCGCATCGCCCTCAAGGACGGAATAAAACCTGCAATCATACCGATCACAATCGCAAACACAACCGCGAGCGGACTCAGCCACAACGGAATCCGGCAGATGGCGCCTGTGATGCCCATATTGGCAGTCGCGTCACTGCCTGCCACCAGTCCATTGATCACCAGACTCAGCCCATAGCTGAAACCGACACCGACCACGCCGCCGATAAAACCAATAAAGCCAGCCTCCATCAAAAACAGACCCTGTATATTGCGGATATCGCAGCCTAACACCTTCATGACGCCTATCTCCTTGGTACGCTCATAGATGGACATCATCATGGTATTGGTGATACTAATCGCTGCAACCAGCATGGCAACTGCACCGATCGCGCCGAGCACTGCCTGAATCATGTTCATCGTGTCAAGCTCCTGCTGAATCCACTCTGCGGAGCTGTATGCATTATAACCGCTGTCCTTCAGCCATGTCGTCAGCTCTGTCACATTTGCCATGTCATCGACCTGAACAATGATTTCTGAATAGAACAGCTCATTGTAGGGTTTTCCATTTTTTCTGGTTGGCTGTCCCGGTATCGGATTTTTCTTGAAGATGCGTTTTAGCTCTGCCTTCAATGCCTCCATGTTACAAAGCACACTCTGGCTGTTATTGTTGTTCCACTCTCCAAGCTCACCCTCCATGATACCACACGCTTCTATCAGATATTTCTTGGGCTGTTTGACCGGTGTGCCGTTCGGATCGCTGCCGCCTCCCTGAGATCCCCAGTACGCATCTGTATCAAAGATGACAAAGATCGGGTCCTCCATCAAATCAATATCCGGCGCCTCCCCCGTCTCCCAAAAGGAATACACGTTTGTCTTTTCCACATAAAAATTTGTGAGCACGTTGTTTCCATAGAAAAATTGCAGCTCCGTATCGGAATCGGGCAGCTTTCCCTTGCCAATCGATACATTCATCGTCTCGAACTCTTCCTTCGTAACGCCGTAGATATCAAGATGACCTGCATATTTTCCAACTTTTGCAATCGCCGAGATATTTAGGCGGGGATAGACATCCTTGACGTGTTCCATTCCCAGAAGCTGTTGGACAAACGCATCATCAAGCCGCTTCTCCTCATCCTGACCACTGCCGCTGTTGCTGGTAGAAAAGTAATATCCGCCGCCAGAAATCTGAATCTGTGTCATGGAGCTGTAATTAGAATAGTTATCCAGCATGGACTCCTTGAGGCCATTTCCAAGTGCAACCATCACGACGATTGAGGTAATACCAATCACCACACCCAGCACTGTCAGCACTGTACGAAGCTTTCGTTTCCACAGATTTGAGATGCTCATGCGCAATAAATCAAAGAATTTCATTATTCATCATCCCCATCCAGTAAATCCATATCCTCCTGATGCTTCTTGGCCTTTCTCTTTTTAGAGACAATCACGATCACTGCCACAATCGCCGCCACTGCCGCAGCGCCGCCAAGGATTCCAACCAGCGGCAATCCCTTCTTTTTCGGCTCTTCCTCCACAGGCTCTACAGGCATATCCTCCATCATTCCGTTGTCCATCACCATCTCATAGACCATCAGATTCAGGTCCTTTTCAAAACGTGTCTCATTTCCTGCCTCGTCCTCATAGGTAATCACTGCCTTGACAATTCCTTCTCCCGTATCCGGCGCAATACCTGTCAGCATGGAATCGACATTCTGTGTTGCACCCGGCGCAATATTTCCAAGATATGTGATACCGCTCTCCACCGATGCACTCTCATATGTGACTTTTACGTTGTAAAGTGTCGTCTTACCCGTATTAAATACACTAAACATAACATTGGACTGCTCGCCCACTGCAATCGACTCCGGCATAATCTCCGCTGCGCCTGTGTCAATCTTTGCCTCCTGCTTAATCGGCACAGACACATGCGCGACATCCGACATATTAATCTGATCTTCTGTGTCATATTTCATATTGACTGTCAGCACATACGGCTTCTGGGACAAGTCTGATTTTGCCTCCATCTCTATGCTCATATCATACGTTTCACCCGGAGAGATGCGCTCTGTGTAGACCGAGCTGGAACCTGATGTCGGCAGAAACGCAGAGTATGTCGCATCTGCGTCCTTTCCCTCCACCGTGGCTTCTAGGTTAAAAAGCACATTCTCTACTGCGGTCGCCTTCGATGTATTCTTCACACTCACCGACAGCTTAAAAGTAGATCCTGCATAGACCACCTCTGGCTCTGTGCGGTATCCCGTTACAATAATACGCGGATTGGAAGTTTTCTTGTCTGGGTCCTCTATCAATGTCTTATTCGGATTTGCACCCTTTATATTAATATACGTCGTGACATCTGTCTCCACCAGCGCACCACTCTGATAATACGTAGCATGGAAGGTCAATGGATAACAGCCTGTGAGCACATCCTGTCTGACATTAAAGTACCAGCCGATATCCATACGTTTATTGAATGCATCCATTGTGTCATCCGCCGACTGTATGATCTGAATTGTCTGGGCGTCATACGCTTGATTGATATCGAACGGCCACTTTGTCCTGTCATTGGACACTGTGGGCGTCACCACGACATCTGTAATATCAGTCTTGCCTAAATTAATCAGTGACAGAACCACAAATGTCTGTTCCCCAAACTTTGCATCCAAGATTGGCACTTCATTGGAAAGCATCAAGAATTTCTCTGTACCTGAAGTATTTTCCTTGGCAATATCACTCAGATAACCCTCAATCTCGGACTCATAGCTTGTCAGCTCCGACATTGTGAGCCCTGCATTTTTCATATATGTCATAGCGCTGTTGTAGATTTTATCCATGCGCTTGATCTTTTCATCTGTAAGATTATAAATTATCTTCAAATCACTGTAAAAACGATTTAATTGTCCCCTAATCTGATCCTTCCACTCATCAGACACATATTCCGGTGAATCGCCCTCCTCCGCAAAGACAGTACATGTGTTGCCGCACAGCATCACGACCATCAGCATCATTACCAGTATCCTTTTCATTTGTTTCATGTTCGTCCTCCATTCCTGAGTTCTTCAACTTTTATTCCCCTTTTTACATTGCTGTCTTGCTACGACTGCGCCACAGCTTCAACCTTCTCGCTCTTCACGGTCTCAGAGGCAGCGCTAGCCGCTTTTTCTGTATTATCAACCATGTCTACAATCTTGCCGTCCACAATTCGAATAATCTTATCTGCAAAGCTGGCAAGTGTGTTGTCATGTGTAACCATTATGAGCGTCCGCTTCTGCTCGCGAACGACATTCTGCATCAGGCTCATAATCTCCCGCGATGTGTTGGAATCAAGATTTCCTGTCGGCTCATCCGCAAAGATAATCTCTGGATTAACCACAAGCGCCCTAGCGACGCCGACTCTCTGCTGCTGTCCGCCAGACATCTGATTGGGTCTGTGATCCCAGTATTTGTCTAGTCCTACCATATGTACCATCTTCTTTGCCCGCTTTATGCGCTCTCTCTTGGACACACCCTGAAATGTCAGCGGAAGCGCTACATTCTCCACTGCATTCATCGTTCCCATCAAATTAAACGACTGGAAGATAAATCCAATATGCTCCCGCCGGAACCGGACAAGCTGATTTTCATTTTTTCTCTCCATATGCTCACCGACAATGACAATCTCACCCTTTGTCGGTTTTTCCAGACCTGCAAGCATATTGAGCAACGTCGATTTGCCTGATCCTGAAGTTCCCACAATGGCACAAAACTCACCGCGATTAATGCTAAAGCTCACTCCGTTCAACGCACGCACTCTGTTCTCACCGATGCGGTACACTTTATACAAATCCTTCACCACGATGACCGGTTTTGTTTTTTCCTTTCCCTTTTCTACCCCAGACATTTTCGCCCCCTGTATTGGCGAGTGCCTCCTATACACAGGCACTCCATAATCATTTGTCAACATTTACACCAAACGCAAAACTGTGTTATTTGAATTAATACAGTTCATACGATTTCCATTGAAATCATAGCACACATTATCTAAAGTTGCAACCTAAATGTAGAAAAAATAAGATTTAAAAAGCAAGGGATAAGATGCTTAATCTTATCCCTGTTTTAGCCTATAGATCAATACTCATAGTCCACATACTCTGTGTCCTTGCGGAGTTTGCCGTGTACAATATTATTTCTGTATGCCTTGTCGTCATCACTCTGGTACTTTATACCTTTCCTGAAATCGGACATAATATCCCGCTCATCATCCAAAAGAGAGCTTGCAGTCTCTGTCTCCACGATGGCGATGCTGGCTACCTGTGTGACTGGAGCATACGCAAATTCGCTGAACTCTGTCCAGTAGTTATTCATATGCTCATAAGAATCCGTGTACTCCACATCATAAGGATAAATCTCAACAATCTTGTCATATCCAGTCTTAAACTGGAAGATCGCAAGCTGCCCTTTCAGCTCTATCGGATTGGGAAACTGATAATACACGACCCGAGAAGCCCCTGATACCGGCGGCGGTGTCGGTACTGGCGCCGCTGACGGAGACCACTGTGATGTGTACTCATACTTTGTCACATTCAAATCAATATCCCTTTTAATCTGATCCTCATAGAGCATCTTAAAAGAGACGCCCAGCTCATCATTAATCTTGGCATAGAGCATTACCTTCTTGCCGACATAACTGTTGTAGATGTCCTTTTTGATCACTTTCTGTTTGTTCAATGTGAGATAGACAAACTCATATCCCAGCTCTGCCGCTGTCCGCTGCGCATCTGCAACCTGTTTATCGCCGTTCTTGATGCCGATCGCCCCGGCTGAAGTGACCGAATCCATCTTGACATAGGCAATCACCCCAAGATTAATCCTGTACCATCCATTCGAGTACATACCGACAACACGCACCGGAACATTGGCGCCGATCGTCGTAAGGACCGTTGACTCATAATCTGGCTCTGCGTACACGACACAATTCTCTTTGGTGTAGTACACATCCTGCATTGCCGTGTAGGTAGGTCCCTTCGCGTAGACCACACTGTCTGTCTGTACAGATGTAAACAACACTGCGGCTGCCATCATAACCGCTGCGGCTTTTTTCCTAAAACTCCTTCGCATCCATCCACCTCCTGCGGTTAATAATTGTTAATTTTCACAGTTGATTCAAACGAATCTGCCTGGTAAGAACTTTTTGCATTGACTGTCACTTCCGTAAAAGTACAGCCTGAAAAGGCAGATGTGCCAATGCTGAGCGTATTCTTTGGTATTGTCACACTGGCAAGCGCCGTACAGTCATTAAATGCACTGTCACCGATACTGATCACCGATTTCGGGAATGTCACTTCCGTTATACCTGTGCAGCCGCTGAATGCACTCTCCGGTATCGCCTCGATCCCAGTCTTGATGCTGAGCGTTTTGATGCCCACACAGTTTAAGAATGCACTGTCCATCATCGTCCGCATCGTACCAGGAAGCTTCACCTCGGCAATTGCAGCGCACTCTGCAAAGGCACTCTCCCCTATCACTTCCAGCCCGCTTGGCCATTTTGTCAATTCCATCGCCGCGCAGCCGTTAAATGCTTCTTTCTCAATTCTTGTCAACGAGGAAGGAAGCTTTGTCAGTTCCATCTTTGCACAGTTATTAAATGCCTGTTCTTCAATTATCTCAATATCATTGCCTAACTTGACGGAGCGAAGTGATTCACACTCATTAAATGCTTTCTTGCCAATCTTTGTAACACCATCAGGTATTGTGATGCGCGTAAGCTTCGAACAACTGTCAAAGATTCCCTCACCCATCTCGGTCAACTCATTCGGCAGGCTGACATCCACCAGAAGCTCACTGCTCTTAAACACATTGCTTCCAAGTTTCTCAACACTGTCTGGAACTGAAATCCTGACAAGCGTTTTAGAACTCGCAAATGCCGAATCCTGTATTTCTGTAACCGGCTGCCCGTCAATCTTCTCAGGAATATCAAGTGAGGATGCAGTGCCGACATACTTCTTTATCGCCACATGGTCTTTATACAACGTATACTCATATTCGCTGTTCTTTTTTTCCTCCGTGGTATTTTCCTCTGTGGAGGGCTCTTCCACAGAAGATTCCTCTGTCTCTGTCATTTCCTCCGAAGGTTCTTCAAGAAAATACGCATGATCATCATTTCGATTGCCATCCACAGAACCATTCGTTTTCGGATTGCTTCCCGATGTGCCTGATGATGTATTGGAACTTGATGTGCTGCCCGAATTTGCTGTTGTACCTGAATTGTTTGTATTCCCCTGCGGTTTTGAGGCTTCCTCCGCCTCTCTGGATGCTGCTGCCGCTGATTCATCCTCAAACACCTGCATCGCCTGCGCATAATTGTTCTGAGAGTCCTCAATGATTGATCGTATATCAGCCGGAAACTCGCCATCCTCGGCCTGAGTCAGCTCTTCGGTCTCTGTTTCCGTCTCCGTCTCCGAGACAAGCTCTGTCGAGCTTTCTGGCTCCGCGCCGATCACTCCCGTCTTATTCAGATACATTCCCAGCAGGATTGCAAATGCAACTGTACAACCGCCTACCATTCCCCAAAAAAGTTTTTCCATTCTGTCATCTCCGGTTACTTTCTCTTTATATCATATAACTATTTCTTAGTTCGGATCTTATTTATTAAAATCATCTTCAGAAATCTGTGTGCCGTAGAATGCACCGCGAACCACGGTCTTCAATCCTTCACATCCCGTCAATCCCGTCAGTGAACTACAGTTGCGGAAAGCCTCAGCACAAATCTTCTCCACAGAAGCTGGAATCGCCACATCAAGGATCTCTTTGTGCCCCTTAAACACTTCAGCGCCGATCTGCTTCACACCTTCTGGTATTTCGACATGTTCCTCGCTTCCTCTGTATGCTAACAATATGCCATCACCCACAATCAGGAAATCGCCATCTTCACTGTCAGAAGTCCCCTCACGCCATTCTTTCAGCCAAGGTGTTCCCTCAAACGCTTTGGTTCCAATCTCTGTAACTGTATCTGGTATAGTCACCTCTTTCAGATTAAGACAGGACATAAATGCACCGTATTCAATCTCTGTGACACTCTCAGGGAGGACAATCGATTTCAAGCCACTCTCAGCGAATGCTAATCGCCCGATCGTTTTCACCGTCTCCTCTATCTCAATTTCTGTCAAATCTTTCTGTTTATAAAATTTCCGCTGCGCAATGCTGTCTTCCTTATTCAATTCATAACTCACGCTGATAGAATTTTCAGTCTGATTCAAATCAGGCTTTGTCTCGGACTCAGTTTCATCATCTTCTACAAGCTCTGCCGCTGTGCCGCTCGGAACACCATAAACGCGTCCCTTGTGATTGTCCATCAGCACGACAGCTTTGCCCGCCACAATGATGGTTTTTCCAAGTACGTTATCCTTCTCTGGAACATCAAGCGGATGAATATATTTCGCCGCGCTCTCAAACTCAGAGGGATTCTGCTGTGTCTTGTCATCTTCTTCATCACGCTCAGTACTGTCTTCATTATCATCTGTAGTTGTCTGATTCTCGGTCGATGTAGAAGTCGTCTCTGTGTCCTCCGTCTCGTCAGCGCGATCTCCTACATTTGGCTTTTGTTCCAGTCCAACATTACTGTCCATAAAGTCATCTGGATACTCCTCTGCCTTATAGATTACTTCTATATCATGGTCTTTGCCAAATGTATCTGCGGTGCTGGACTTACTGGTACAGATTTTGAACTCGGGACTGCCAGAAAATGCCTTTTTGTCAATCGATACAACTGAACTTGGAATTACGACCTGCTTAAGATTTGCATTGTTTGCAACTGCACGCTCCCCGATTCCTGTCGTTGGCTCCTGTATCACTACATTCTCCACACTTCCCATGCTTGACATTGCCTGTCTAGGAATGTTGGGGACTTTCGATGAAACCTTTACATTTTTTGTATTCTGGAGATTCCAGAAAGCATAGGTATCAATGTTCTCCACAGTTTCTGGCATCACATAATTCTCACCCTCGCGTGCTGGAAGCACCTGATACAGCATCGTCATATTCCCATTATAGACTGCACCATTATAATATGTAAGATACTCATTGTCTTTGTCAATTGTAACTTTCGCAAGACTGTCACAGTTGGCAAACACACCTGAGCCCCAAGAACTCACATTCTTTCCAATCTGTACTGAAGTGAGTGCCGTACAGCCCTCAAAAGCACCCGGTCCTACCTTCTCGATCGAATCCGGCAGAATAATGCCTGTAAGCGCTGTACAGTTTTTAAATGCATTGTATGAGATCTGTTCTACAGAACTTGGAATCTCGATACTTGTGAGTGTCTCATTCCCTGAAAATGCCTCGTCACCGATTTTTGTGATCGTATCCGGGATACTGACAAACGTGTCAGTTCCCAGATATTTCGTCAACGTCGTTCCCTTTATGCGGAATCTGTCATCCTCGGCGGCTGTCACACCGCCGATTCCGCTGGCAACAATCACAAGCGCAAGGATTCCCATCAATACCATGCTTGCAATAGCAATATGTAATCTCTTCATATTGGCTCCTTTTTCTAGTTTCACCCTTAGGCTGCCCTGTAATTTTTACGCCTGCGACCATCGCTTGTGACAAACAGCAAGATTGAAATACATGCCATACCGATTGCTGCAAACCACTTCGGATGAATCGGATCTCCTGTTGCTGGCGTCGCGTCTAGCATCTGTCCTGCAATCAGGTTATTGGTATCTACATAGATCACATACGGTGAGAAATGTGGCGGTACAAACGAAATACATGCAATACCGTCAATCGTCGTAAATCTCGGCGTAAGCTGCTGTAATCCACCATTATCTGCCGCTGCCACACGTGCGTTTCCACCATACTGAATCAATACATCTGGAATAGGCATTGTCACTGTGATATTTAAACCATGGGTATCTGTAATCTTATTCTGGCCTGTCGAGTCATAGAGTGAAATATCCATCGGAAGATAAGCCAGTCCCTGCAATGTGCCATAAGTATTCGTCAAGGATTGTTCAACTGCCGCTGTCGCTTCAGCAGTCTCTGTAATTCTAACAATAAAGTTATCTGTAGAACCACTAACCGCAAGAGAAGCTACATCTGTATTGGATATACCATTCTTTGTAATAAAAATTCTGTTGCCATTATTATCCGTGCCATTCGTTCCACTAGAAGGATTGTTAACTGTACCAGATGTTCCCGGCGTCGATGATGAGCTTCCTGGTCTGTTTGTCACTGTGTTCGTACTTGTATTTGTACCAGGTCTTCTTGATGGTCTGTCATCATCGTCATCATCATCGTCGTCATCCGTCCTCACCTTATAGTTCGCTGTAACTGTTACATCGGCTGCTGGCATTACAAATGAAGTTGAAGCAGCATTTGCATTTGCAAATCCTAAACCAGAATTGTTTGTTGTCCACTTCGAGAATACTCTGCTGGAAGATTCCGGCGCATATGCTGAGATATTGACTGTCGCACCTGCTTCATACTCGCCGCTTCCTGATCCATAGTTTACAGTTGCCTTGTACTTCTTACCTGTACTTGAATTATTATCACCATCCGGTTCCTGTCCGCCTGTACCATCACTAAAGTTTGCTGTCACCGTCACATCCGATTCCGGCATCTTAAAGGTCGTTGTCGCAGATGTCGCGCTTGCAAATGCCACCCCTGCTGTCGCTGTCGTCCAATTCACGAATGACGCGCCTGTATTTGGCGTATTTGCTTTGATTGTTACCGTAGCACCCGGCGCGTACTTGCCACCGCCTGTACCATTCTTAACAGTAACTGTATATGTCGTCGGATTTGTCGTTCCGCCAGTGGTATAGTTTGCTGTCACGGTTACATTTGATGCCGGCATCAAAAAGGTCGTCGTTGTCGCTGTAGGATCTGTCAGTTTCAGTCCTGTTGTGGTCGTCGTCCAGTTCACGAAAGTCGCTCCTACACTTGGCGGAGTTGCTGTGATCGTCACGGTTGCGCCCGGCCGATATGCTCCGCCACCTGTACCATTATTGACAACTACATTGTAGGTGCCATCCGGGTTTGGTGTGTCTGGATCCTGACCGCCGCCATTGATGAAGTTTGCTGTGATCGTGATCGTGCCACCTTTTGGCGGATTCGGAACAGTAAAAGTTGTCTGTGTGTCAAACTGACTGTTCAGAAAACGTTCAAAGTTATTGCTGACTGTCCAGTTCCTAAAGGTCTTACCTGCCACTGTATCAGCAGTGATAAACAACTCTTTCCCGCTGGCAATCTTGATAGATGTCTTCGTCTCGTTCATGGTACCATTACCATTCAGCGTACCACCCACGATATTTACAGTCACTTCCTCGCCGGTGAAATCATAATCGTCGTTCGAGATCTTGTACTGTGCATATACATCTCTATCCTCTTTCACATTTGCATATGCCTCTGCCCCCAAATGCGCGACTCCGTTCTTGTCTGTCCACTTCCATGTATCAAACACATGTCCCTCATAAGGATGATCTTTCAAGTATGCATCCATATCGGGCGGAACGATTTCCTGTCCTTCTTTCAATCCTGTTACTTCTTTTATGATTGAACCATCATGGTTTTTGAATGTCACTGTATAGCCCGGTTCAATCGACTTCCACTCTACATTGTCATGACCCTGCGCAAAATTATAGATATAAGTATGCTTTGTATTGGTATTATCCGTCCACTCATAACCATGCATTCTGTACTGCATATCATCAGAAAGCGCTTTTGCATCAATATCACAGTTCTGATTGTACACCCAGATATCCACTTTGCCTGTCTTTGGATCTTTTCCTGTGACAAAAGCTCCCTCTTGAACTGATCCTACAGATTCAGGAAGAACGATCTTCTGGATTGTCGAAGCTCCCTTGAAGCAGTCCTTTGGAATCTGTGTGATCTGTGACCCAGTGAGATCCACTTCATTTAATCCATTGTTACAATTATAAAATGCCTCGTCACTGATGCTCTTCACATTTTTTAGTGTCGGATCATTCTCGATATCAATCGTATTGTTTCTTGTCTCCAAGCACTCAACAATCTGGTCAAATCCGCCCTCACCTGAATCTGGATTTGACTTGCCATAGAGAATACCATTCTCACAATTGTAGTATCCATTTCCTTTAACATGCTCCAGACTGATACATCCTCTAAACGGAAGTTTGCCAATATCCTTGACAGCGCCGCCAAGTGTAACGTCAATCAGATTCTCACAGCTATCAAACGCATACTTTTCAGGCATTCCGCTGACTGTGCTGCCGAGAACAATGGAAGTCAAATGGTCGTTTCCTCTAGTATCATACTCCGTATACGCACCCGGTTTCAACTCAAGCTGCGCATCGATTGGCGTGATCGCCACATCTCCTAACATCGTTAATGCTCTTGTGACCTGTGTGATCAAACCAACTCCATTTTCGAGGAAGTATCCACTAAACAGACCACCTATGCAATCTTCGTCATTGCCTTGACCATCTGTAGAATATAATGTCTGAAGGTCTTTGCCGTCGATCTGTCCTTTTACGTAGTCTTCTTTATTTTTACTATTTTTCGAGTCATTAAAGAATGTTTTCGCATCAATACTCTGAATACCTTCTGGCACGATGATATTCAGTGCCAGATTCACGATTCTTGCCTGATCCTCATCAAGCTGTGAACTGCTGCTTTGTAACGCATCTGCAACATAGCTTCCCATATTTCCCAAATGCGGATAGTCGATCAATGTACTTAATCCTGTCGCATTATCTCTGATAACCTTGAGCGCGGCATTCTCTTTAATTTCCTGTGCGTCCGCATCACTGTCCTTCATCCCTTCAGGAAGTTTGACTAAGGACTGATAACAAATATTCTTGCCATCTGCTTGATTGGTAAATCCAGCAGTTGCGCTGTCCATAGCATATTTGAACGGACCATAATCACTCTTGATCACACCGTGGAATGTCAAACGCTTTGAATTGGTCTTGAATGCAGGACCTCCTTTATTATCTTTACCATCTGCAATAATCATCACATTGGACCAGTCATCACCGCTTGCAAGAGGCTCGTTAAAGTATACATGCTCTAGCTTGCTACAATCTGCAAAGGCATCTGCGCCAATCGAAGTAACGGAATTTCCAATTGTTACTTCTGCAAGCTCAGTAGCACCTTTTAGTGCACTAGCGCCTATCGTAGCAATTGTATCATTCTCAATAATCAAATTTTGCATTTCCCCTATAATTTCACTAAAACAATTCTCTCCCAATTCTCTAACTTTATATCCACCAACATTCGAAGGAACAATAACCTTTTTTACACTGCCACTTCCAAGCTTTGAATATTTAGTTAATCTTGCAGTTTTTTCACCCTCATCTATAACTTGAATCTCAGCAATAGCAATAATCTCATTGCCCGGATTATCTGGATCTTCACTCGCCTGCTTTTTCTCAAGTTTTATATTTTCATCAATATCTAAAAACTTATATGGAACATAAAATTCATCTTCTGTATCTTTTGATGCTATACATTCTATTGCCTGCTCTCTACATGTAGATTTAGCTGTGCTTCCTACCTTAACTGCTGGTCCTTCAACATAAAATGATTTGTTTGTAACATCATTAAATAAATTTTCTGGTATCTGTATATTCTGACCAGCCCTGTCATTATAAGAAATTTTTCCTAATGTTACAGATGCAAGACCAGAACACCCAGCAAAAGTATTTTCAGGGATTGTTCCACTCATATTGTCTGGAAATTTCACTTGTTGCAAACTACTTCTTCCAGCAAGAATAAAATCATTCTTGGTATCATCCCATGTCGTCATACTTTCTGGGAATGAAAACGACTTCATATTATCATTCGTTGCATCATCAGCTATAGAAAATGCTGCTTTCTGGATATCAACATTTACACCTGCTGTTGCACCTTGCGGAAATGCAATATCCTTAAGTGCTGTACAATTATAAAAAGCATGTTGATCTATAGTCAACTTATTATTAATAGTATTAAATGATACATTAGTTAGAGCAGTCTCAGCAAAACTCCCTTGCCCCAATTTTGTAATAGATGCAGGAAATGTAACATTTGATAAACCTGTTCCGTAAAAAGCATTTTTACCTATTTCTTCAATTAAGGATATGCCCTTATCTTCACCACTCACATTATCATTTGTAAGATTTATTTCGCTGATGCCACATCCATAAAACGCCCTGTTTCCTATCTGTTTACATACTTTTGTATTTAGTGTTATTTTTGTAAGACCACTATTTTCAAATGCACTATCTCCAATTGCCACTATTGTATTCGGAAGCGTAATTTCTCTAATTGTCGATGTAGTTTGTTGCTCTACTCTGTTAAAAGCATTGCTCTTTACACCTACTACATAAACATAACCATCTGCAAGGTATCTATTTTCATCAAGATACGGTTTTACAGCATCAGATACTTCTACATTATTTGGAAGATGTGCAACAAATACGTATGTATCATCTCCATCTATGTCACGTTTATTTCTCTCTGACAACTCAAATCCCTTTAATGGAACCTGTGCTTTTACCTGCGCAGTATTCATTGGATCTTTTACTTCATATGTAACTCTATCAGCAAAGCTTTTCAACCAAAAGTCCTGATACGAAGCAAATGTTATTGTGTCATCAATCTCTTGCTTGCAAGTTGTATTCAGATTCGCATTATTTATCGCAAATGCATCAACATCACTTTTTAACGCTGCCCATTCAGCGGCTGTAAGACTTCTATTCCCTCTGTCAATAAAGCCCTGTATTGCATCATTATAAGGAATAATAACATCATTCTCAAAATCCCGAAACTTTGTAAATACAGATTTAATATAATCATACTTAAAATTACAATCTCTGCTTGTAATAAAACCTGATATATTCCCACTAACTTTTATATCCGGCGTAAATATCGGATTTGCCATATCTAATTTAGCTGGAATCTGAATTTGTCCAGTAGTACCAGTACCTGGCTCAGGAACAATCGTTGTATCAGTCCCTACATTAAACCTAACTGTATATGACTCCTTTGTAGTATTTGACTGTATCTCACTAGCCCATGCTTCCACTTTGTCTTTCTCAAAACCAGCATAGTTGTAATACATTTTATCGGAAATATCTAATGTTGTCTCAATTCCTTCATATTTAACTATAATTGCCTCTGATCCATAATTACTACTCTTCGCTTTTACTTGAACACTATCCGCTAATAAATCATCTGTCAGCGTCTGTGTTGTCAAAGAATCGGTATTAAATTGACCCTCTGTGATCGCACTAATAGTAATATTCCCTGTAGTACTTTCACGATCAGTATCACTATACTCCCAATCGCTCGCAACTGCCGCCCGCATCGTACCATAATTTTCAACAGGTATCGCCGCCACGACAATTGCCATAATCATAGTGAGTGCTGCAATTGTCCGCATTACTCTCCTTCTTAGCTTATAGTTCTTTTTCTTTCTTCTCTTTGCCATTTTGTTTCTCCCCATCTTTGTTATTTATACCCTTTTATCTAACCCAATCTATCTCATCGTGAGAAAACCAGACAAAGTCCACCTCCCACGCAAATACAAATGTATAAATGTCTTCTATGCTTTATTCTACGATCGCAATACCCTCCTAACTACGCTCTATTCTTCTTTCCTGATAACTCCCAATCGGCATAACCAATTATAATATCGTCCATTTCCTCCCATCTAATTAGTTTTTTGATTTTATTAACGCCTGTTTGCAGGAATTACCATATTCATTCATTTACATAAACATGCCATTAAACGGTTTACATATATTATTATTGTACTATATTTTCTGTCAATTTCAAGTATTTTTCAGAATTTTTATGCTTTTTTTTGAAAAGTATCTTTTTTTGTTATTATTTACGCAATACAAAAGTCAATGGCAAGCCACCATGCCTACCATTGACTCCATAATTACTTTATTTCTGGTATTCCTCCAACTGCGCCTGAAGTTTCGCTATTAGCTCTTCCTTTTCAGCACATTTCTGTTTCTCGGCTGCTATCATATTCTCATATGTCCTCAGAGTTCGCTGACCCTCCTCTCTCGCTTCCTTCTCGGCTGCTATCATATTCTCATACGTCCTCAAGATTCGCTGGCTCTCCTCTTTTGCCTCCTTCTCAGTTGCCAGCATATTCTCATACGTCCTCAAGATTCGCTGACCTTCTTCTCTCGCCTCCTTCTCAGTTGCCAGCATATTCTCATACGTCCTCAAGATTCGCTGACCCTCCTCTCTCGCCTCACACATATAACGTACTGAATCATTCTGATTCAGTTTAAAAATAGTCTCCCCTGTCTCCTCAAATATGTCATTTTCCTGTGCTATCATCTTTAAATCCTCCCACGTCTTTGCTTTGAAGAGTTTCGCCCAGTAGTCAATTCCGTAGGCTTGATCCTCCTCCGTTGCCAAGTGTATCTGAGTTAAGTCTAACACATTTAATGTAAACTTGTCATTATATATATATTGATTTTTGACGTTCATCATTTTATTTGTGGCATAAAACTCTGGATACTTTGAAAAAGGAGTAAAGTCAAGAATCCCAATATGATACGCTGGTTTTACCTCTGTGTATCCTTCCCCTTTTTCAAGATTGTTGAAGGTACTGCATAGATATAACAGCGAACGGTCATTCCAAAAGCTCTGGCACAATACCTGCATCTCAATATTTATAATGTAAGAAACACCAAAAAAGAACCACTGCACAACACAGTGATTCTTCATATACTATTTAATCAATTTTCTTTGCCACAACGACAAATCTTCCCTTTTTCTCCTGATAATCACAGGTTGAAAGCGTCAAAAGTTTATCCCCGTAAGCTGCCGTAACGCCTGTGTCATACAGTGACAACGCCGCCATTTCATTCATGGCAGAATCAAACTCCATCGCTGAAGCTGCATTAATAAATTGGTAATATTTGAAAGTAACCTCCTCCTCTGAATAAACCTTGGAGCGAAACACATACATGACCTGATAGGTCCCTTTCTCATAAATTGTGTCAAATTGTATCGTAGGATGCTCTTCATAATAGGATTGTTTGCTGTATTTATTGAGTGTTCCAAACATTTTACCGGATTTCATGTGATGTCCATATAATATAATATTGTCGCATCCTTTGATTACATCACACTGATAGTCCATAAAAATACAGCCATTCCTGTCCTCCTCCTGATTGAAGTTGTGATCCAAATAATACTCATTATTTACAGTCTGCATCACCGGATAATCGATGATTGTGTTGTCAATCTTCACCCACCCGATCAACTTTTGATTCTTTTGATGAATCAATTCATACTCTGGCAGAATATCTGGAATCACGATCTCATCCTCAACCAAATTGATCTTCACCTTATTTTTATTGGAAGTTCCTTTCAGTGCCCCTGCCTCTTTCATTGCAGAAAGCTCCTCGAACTCTCTGGCACTCTTGGCAGATACCTGATAATATGCGCCTAGATATCCAAAACTTATAATACACATAAACAGACATGCCGCAATCAGAATTTTGCGCTTACGCTCTTTCTTCTTTAGGATCTCCACAATCTGCCGCTGCATTTCCATGTCAAAGTCTTCAAGTTTTGTCTTATTTTCCGCCTTATTGGACTGTTTAGAAACTTTTGGCACTTTTTTCAGCATTTCAAGCTGCTGCCTGCGCTTTTCCTTTCGTGCCTTCTTCTCCTCCTGTTGTTTGCGTTCTGTCTCTTTGATTCTCTGATACAGCTCAAAAATGTTGTCATCAAACTGCCTTCCGACTGCGGATTCAAAAGCATATTTGCCGTTTTTCAGCTCCAAGTACAGCGTCTCAATATCTTTTGGGTTGTCTAGTTTCAGACTGCCGGTAATGGAATCGATGAGCTGTTTGTCCCTTAACGCCGCCTCATACTCCTCTGCGTCCCTAAAGCGCTTTCCCTCTACGGTCCATTGTAATTCCGCCATTCTATCGTCCTTTCTATCAATCTATATCTTCTATGCCCTTATTGCTGTCTGGACATAAACGTTCTATGCGCAGACAGTTTACATATATGCTACTATTGTACTATATTTTCTGTCAATTTCAAGTCTTTTCTGACAATTTATAAAATATTTTTGTATCCTTTTTGGGAACACTTTCCGCCCTTTGTCATATAGTATAGAAAAAAGCTTCTTCGGAGGTACTCAACATGAGTGAATTATCAGCAAGCCATTGCGGATGCAATCAAACAAATAACGTTTCGGAGTGTGGCTGCGGCTGTGGAAACAACAGCGGATGCGGCAGCTGGATCTGGATTCTCTTGCTTCTGTGCTGCTGTGGCGGCGGCAACGGATTCGGCGGATTTGGCATGTCTAACGGCTGCGGCTGTGGCTGTGGCTGCGACAACGGCTGTGGCAACAACGGCGGATGCGGCAGCTGGATCTGGATTCTCCTGCTTCTGTGCTGCTGTGGCGGCAACAACGGCGGCGGATGCGGATGCTGCTAATGTTCTAACCTATGGGGGTCCGTACATGCGGGCCCTCAATCATTGCCCTATGGCATAATTCACAGTTCTTTTTCATATACATGATTAGATGGTCAGAAATGAATGGAGGTTTATTATGGACGATAATGATTATGTGATGGCATTCGACCATTTCTATACCACGAATCACATCCAAATCTTAAAGTCCCTTCTGCCTTTTATGGACAACGACAACTTCCGTATGCTGCCTGTCTTGATCAAATATATGGAATTAAAATACACGCTGTCTATGATTGGTAAAGGAACTGCCGGATTCTCAGGCGGAATCCATGCAAGCAGTATAGATACTGAAATCAAAACAACTGCTGATCCGTCTGAAAATATTGAAAAAATATATAAGGCTGTTCACAAATATCTCGCTCCGAGTGAGGAAAAAAGCTTTAATCAGATACTTTCCGCCATGAAAACGATGCGAAACATGCGCGAAATGCAGCAGATGATGGAACTTTTTCAGAGTCTGAATCCCGATCTGGGCGGCGGCATGGACATTGGTTCCATGATGGAAGCCATGAATCCAGGAAGCGAAAACGCAGGCGGAATTAACATCAATGAAATCATGGAAATGATGAAACTATTTGGAGGCAATGACAATGGAAAACAATAACGAATGGATGAATGACCCTGAATTAAAAAATATTGACAGAGCAAAACTTGATTTTCTAAATCAAATGTTTGTACAGAGCACCTCAATCAACAGCAACGGAAGTCAAGCTGAACGGCAGAAAAAAATGATGGCTTTCCTGCTCTCGCTGAGCAAGCTGAGCAAGGAAAACAATATTTCTTTTCAAAATGAGGAGGTTGAGTTGATTTTCTCTGTTCTGAAAAAACACTCAACCTCTGATGATATTGCTAAGATGCAGAAAATTTCTTCTTTTTTCCGTTCCCAGTAAGAATCAGAAGCATTCCTACTGAAAACATCGCACATACGATCAACATACGATACTGTAAAGGGTCTCCAGTCTTTGGCGTGGAGTCCTTTATATGTTGTGTTCCCTTGGGTGCACTCGCAGACGTTACATTCGGCTTCTGCGTTGTTTTTGCTGTCATCGCAGACGAGCCTGATGAACTCTGAGCTGTCGAAGTTGTCTTATTCTGACGTACCGCAGCAGACTGTGATGTCGATGCTGGCTGCGGCTGTGATGTCGTCACTGACGGCGTTTCTACAGAGGGCTGCACTCCTGTTGAGGATGGTGTTCCTGGCTGTGTTCCCACAGAAGGCTGAACACCTGTGACAATCGTTGTGCCTGCACCGCTGGCACCGAGTGTGATAGTCCCTTTTGATGATGCACTAGTATCACTTGCGTTTTTATTAGATGTACCTGTATTTCCTGATGCAGCTGCCCCCAACTGAATACTGCCTGCTTCTGCCTTCGTCACAACAGAACTGTCCTGATCAGTGTCTTGGGATGTACCGCTGTCCTTATACACTAAATGAGTATATTGGTTTGCCAGCCCCTTGGCTGTATTTTTTGCCTTTTCAGATTTTCCCGTGATAATGATATCTTTTGATATATTATTCACACCACTGAATGCATTCTCCTTTACCTCTTCGATCTTGTCAGGCAGTGTGATTTTGGAAATACTGCCTACGCTGGCAAAAGCATCCTTGCCAATGACTGTGACTGTATTTGGTATGATGACATCCGCTACACTTCCGCTATACTTATACAATACATTATTAGAAGCATTTGTCGTAAATCCAGAAGATGTATAGTACCACCGCTTATATAATGTCAAATCTTCTTTTACCACAGATTCTGAATAAACATTTGTACATTCCTTATCCGTATACCAATTCGAATCAGTTGAATAGTTCGAATACTTAAAATTCGCCGAGGAACTGCTCTTGGGATCATCTGACGAAGAGATACCTTTTCCCACTGCAATCTTTTTTGTCAAGCTTGCCGCATCGGTGTACTTCTTGCCAGCATAAGTTCCTGTAAATCCGCCTCCATTCATGTGAAATACCACGGTGTTGCTCTTCTCCTCAAAATGTGCATAGAGCGTAATGTCTTCTGTCACAGGCTCTCCCCACGCCTTATAGGCTGATTTGGTGTCCTCTGCACTCGTATACCATCCCTTGAAGGTCTTATTTGTCATAGAAGGCTTTTTTGTTGGCTTCTCAAGCTTTTCTCCCTCATACAACTTTTGTTTTTCTGGTATATTAGAAGCTTTCTCATTTCCTGCGGTCGTACTGTAGGTCACTGTACAGTATGTTTTTGTCACCTTATCCCACTTTGCATAGATCGTGGTATCGTGCTCTATGAGATCCGTGGCAAAATCCCACTCTTTTGTACATGCATTATCCTTGTACCAACCTTTAAACGTATAGATCGTCTCCTGCTTTCCATCATCTTTCTCTATAGTATACTCATCTTTTCTCAAGATTCTAGGCTGGCTGCCATCCACTGACACCAATTCAGATATTGTCTTCCCGCTGAGTACCTGACGCCGCTCACCGCTAACTCCCAAAATACCTGTGTCAAAGGTAACGGTATACTTCTGATCTGGCTCGATCACGATCACTGAAGAAGACTCATTCGTCGAACTTTCTTCTGGCTTGCTCTCCGACTCGCTCTCGGTCGGTTTACTCTCTGACTCACTTTCGTTTGGTTTACTCTCTGACTCACTCTCGGTCGGTTTACTCTCCGACTCACTCTCGGTCGGTTTACTCTCCGACTCACTCTCGGTCGGTTTGCTCTCTGACTCGCTCTCGGTCGGTTTGCTCTCTGACTCGCTCTCGGTTGGCTTGCTCTCCGACTCGCTCTCAGTCGGTTTGCTCTCTGACTCGCTTTCGGTTGGCTTACTCTCTGACTCACTCTCTTCTGGCTTGTTATCAGAATTACTTTCCGTCGGCTTACTCTCCGACTCACCTGCGTCTGTTTTACTTTCTTCACTCGAATTACTTTCAGAAGGTTTGCCGGCCTCTTCGTTACTCTCAGAGTTATTTTCTACAGACTTTTCCTCCACATTTGCCGCACCTTCTGCTGTCTCTGGCGATTCTTCCTTGGATGTATCACTCAGATTCTGGATACCTGCGATCTGCTCTGTCTTTTCAGCATCGAGATACTCGCTGTAGACAAGCTGTTCATATTCCTCCGCAAGCTGTTTTCCATAGGTCTTAGAGGCTTCGGTTCCAGCATCATAAATATAAATGATACTGCCATCTCTCACGCCGCTGAATGCATTCTTTTCGACCGTCTGAATCCCCGCTGGAAGCGTGACTGCCCTCACCTCATCGAGCTGATCAAATGCTCCTGCTGCAATTGTCGAAACCGTCTGAGGTATCACCACATTTTTATCGCCACCATCATACTGATACAAGATTGCGCCGTCTGGACTAATATGAAATCCCTTGTCCGCCAAGGTTGTTCCGTCCGATGTAATATTGTACCACTTCTTATATAAAGTCGTGCTCTTTGTCACCTGACTGTCTGTATTATATTTGTTTAGACATTCCTGATCTGTATACCATGTATCCGGCTCTGTCTTGTAACCCGCATAAGATGCGAGTTTATCATCTGGAAAACTGTCAATGGACTTCCCGTCATCAATAACGAGAACGGGCGTTTTTTCCTGAAAGCTGTATCCATTGTAGGTTCCGCGAAAAGTTCCCCCATTCATGCTGAAGGTCACGACATGCGCAGAGGTGTCATCGACCTGCATGTCTGCCTCTGTCATTTCCCGCACAATCTCCGCCTGCGCTTCCGGCATAGGCACCTGCGAAATAACGATTGCCAAAATCATGAGACTTACCCCTAAAATGTTTTTTAATCTCCGATACATATAAATCCCCTCTTTTTTATATATTTTCTCAATGTATTTTATTTCAATATCATTTGTCTAAATCCTTATACTATATCACGATACTTTTTTCGCGACCAGCACAAAACGTCCGTCCTCCTTATAATTATCACAGGTGGACAATATCAGGCAAGTATCGCCATATACGAATGTCTCCTCCGTCGTATAGATGGCATTGCTCAGCACATTTTCCTGAAATGCCTTGAAGTTCTCCTCTGTGCTAAGATCAATCGCGTCATAGTATCGAAAAACATCCTCATCTTCATATGCCACACCGCTCAGCATCGCCGCCACTACCCGATATTCGCTCTCCTCATATAAGGTGTCGAAACGGATTGTCATATGCTCATCACAGAATGATTTCTCTTTATAGTTCTTGAGTGTGCCAAACATAACGCCCGTTCTCATATTATGGCCATATATGATAAAATTCTGTGGCACATCTGCTGTACGAAGGTCAATGTTATTCCGATAATCCAGTATTAACAGACCATTCTTATCATGCTGCTGCTCAAAATTCTTGTCAAGATAATAGTTGTTATCTCCGTCTCTTGTCATGACGGGATAGTCGATTTTAGTGCCCGGTATCCTAAGCCACCCTGCAAAATCTTGATTCTCCTCATATAATTGCGTAAATTTGGGAAGAATCGCTGCCGTTATACCGTCTTGTTCCTCAGGCAATATCGTTTCCTGCTCTGCTGTCTGGTATCCTTCCTCCTGTATTTCTGTTTTCGTTTGATTGTTATGTGATGCAGCTGGCTGCCCGCTGCTTGCCTCAGATGCCTCAAGGATTTTTTCCTGCAATTTCTTTGTTTGATAATTCGTCCTGAGATCCATCAATAAATTCCAGTTGATACATACAATACACAATATGAGCACGACTGCCGAAACAACACATGCAATCTTACGATTAATAGATAACAATCGTTTTCTATTTTGCTTCTTTTGCCGTTTTCGCTGAATCGCCCTGTCAATCTGTTGTCGCTGCGCATCTGTTGTATTTTCATACAGACTTGCTAAAAAGCTCTCGCCGGTTTCACTTTGGAAACATATGTTATCCTTCTGAATTTTATAATAGATTTCCTGCGCTTGATGCATGGTCATCTTTTTCTTGCCGGACATGCCATGTGTCAATTGGCTGATCAACTGCAAATCATGTTCTACTGCCTTTGGGTCGTAGCCAGTGCTGTAGCTGTTATACTCTTTCCTGTAGGTCCCCATTGTTCACACCTATTGTATACTTTTTATGTAACCTTAAACATAACTAATATATCACAAAAAAAAGAAATTGTATAGACAATTTCTTAAATTTATTTTGCAAAATTATTATTTCAGCCTCACCCACAACAGCTTACACAAATCTGGTGCATACGGCGCCAGCAGTATCACAAATTTGCGGCAGCATTCAGCAACATCAGGATTAAAATGCGTATCTGCTTCCTCATGCATCTCATGCGCTGCTTCCGCTCTGCCATGCGGCACAGCCGTCTCAACTGCATGGGAGCGGAGTTCACTAATAATATCACTTGTTTTTAATTCTTTCTGAAAAACTGTCAGAAGCGCCATCAGTGCCGCTACGATATGATGGCGGTTTGGCATGGTATTTCCGCGGCAAATGCAGCTTCTGATTTTGGCGTCGGTGGTTTCTAGCGCCTTTTCAAGCCGGCGCACACTTTCAGCCGGAAATGTTTCTTTATTATAATGCCCCTTCCTGTTCCACAGATCGGCGGCAAGAAGCATTCTTCTGGTTCTGCCAAGAAATTTATAGATGCCCTCCAATGCGCCCTCCTGCCAGCTCTCGTAATACGGCGCATCATTTTCTTTTGGTGTCTGTTCAAATAACAGATATAATCTTAAACAGTCTGTACCGTAATCCATCACCAAATCATCATCAAATACGCGTGCGCCTGTCTCCTCCAGCCAGTTGCACAAAGCAGTCTTTTTTAACAACAACTGTTCTTCTTGCTGTATCGTTCCTTTTGATGTCTGTGTATCGCCACACAGAGAACAGTTCTTCTCTCCTGTCTGCGCGCTGTCAATGCGGCACGCCAATGACAGCGTTTCCCTGCATCGGCGTGCGCATGAAAAACTGTCGGGAAGCTCACACCCCGACAGTTTTTTGGCATTGTATTCAATCTCTCTGTGATTCATTGGCGTCAAAATATCATCGAACATATTCGCCTCCGTTGGGTGGCGCACTAATTTTTTGCCACAATGTTCAGGATTCTGCCCTTTACATAGATTTCCTTCACAATGTTCTTGCCTGCTGTAAGCTCTGCAATCACAGGAATAACATGTGCTTTTTCTTTGACAGAAGCCTCGTCCTCATCGAGTCCGACCATCAATGTCGCCTTCACTTTGCCGTTAATCTGCACAGCAATCTCCACTGTGGACTCCACCGTCTTTGCCTCATCATACTCCGGCCATTTCTGCTGGTAAGCTCTGCCATTGCCAAAGTACATCTCCCAGAGCTCCTCCGTCATGTGCGGCGCTACCGGATTCAGCAGTAAAATCAACGTTGCATATTCATCCTTTGTGATGCTGTTTGCCTTGTAAAAATCATTGACAAGCGCCATCATTGCCGCAATCGCCGTGTTAAATTTCAGTCCCTCAAAATCATTGGAAACTTTCTTGATGGTCTGGTGAATCTTCGTCTCGATCTCAGAGCGGTATCCGTCTCCTTCAATCATCATGTCCTGAAGTTTCCAGACACGGTCAAGAAAACGTCTGCATCCTTTCACGCCCTCCATGCTCCATGCAGCGCTCAGATCAAACGCGCCGATAAACATTTCATACGTTCTGAGTGTGTCCGCGCCAAACTCGTCCACCACATCATCTGGGTTCACCACATTCCCTCTTGACTTGGACATCTTTTCTCCGTTTTCACCCAGAATCATACCATGTGAGGTACGTTTTCGGTAAGGCTCGTCGCAGGGCACTAAGTTCTGGTCATAGAGGAACTTATGCCAGAATCTTGAATAGAGCAGATGAAGTGTAGTGTGCTCCATACCGCCGTTGTACCAGTCTACAGGCATCCAGTACTCGAGCGCTTCCTTTGATGCAAACTCCTTGTCATTGTCAGGGTCAATATAGCGCAGGAAATACCATGAGGAACCCGCCCACTGCGGCATGGTATCCGTCTCACGCTCAGCCTTGCCGCCGCACTTAGGACAGGTTGTCTCCACCCAGTCGCGCATTGCCGCAAGCGGTGACTCCCCTGTATCGGTAGGCATATAGCTCTCCACCTCTGGAAGCCGCAGCGGCAGCTCACGCTCATCAAGCGGGACATATCCGCAGCAAGGACACTTCACAATAGGAATCGGCTCACCCCAGTAACGCTGGCGGGAAAATACCCAGTCACGCAGCTTGAAATTAACCTTTCTATGTCCGATTCCTTTTTCCTCCAGCCACTTTGTGACTGCTTCCTTGGCGTCCTTTACTTCCATTCCGTTCAAAAAATCAGAGTTGCAGAGTTTTCCTGTCGCAACATCTGTAAATGCCTCGTTCTGGACATCACCGCCCGCAACAACCTCTATGATCGGAAGCCCAAATTTCTTTGCAAAATCCCAGTCCCTTGTATCGTGTGCCGGAACTGCCATGATTGCGCCTGTTCCGTACGACATCAGTACATAGTCTGAAACCCACACAGGAATTTCCTTGTTGTTGACAGGGTTGATCGCTGAAATACCATTGATGCATACACCCGTCTTATCCTTCGCAAGCTCTGTGCGCTCGAAGTCAGATTTCTTGGAAGCCTGCTCACGGTAAGCTGCGATCTCGTCATAATTTCCGATTTCCGCCTTATATTTCTCGATCAGAGGATGTTCCGGCGAGATGACCATGTACGTCGCGCCAAATAATGTATCTGGTCTTGTCGTATAGATTAACAGGGTCTCGTCCTTGTCCTTAATCCTGAACTCTACCTCCGCACCCTCGGAACGCCCAATCCAGTTTTTCTGGGAAACCTTGACCTTCTCAATATAATCCACATGGTCAAGCCCTTCAATTAACTTGTCGGCATAATCCGTAATTTTGAGCATCCACTGGGACTGCATCTTTCGGATGACCTCGGAACCACAGCGCTCGCACACGCCGTTTACAACCTCCTCGTTGGCAAGACCAACCTTGCATGAGGTACAGAAGTTAATCGGCATCTCGCTCTTGTAAGCAAGCCCTTTCTTGAAAAGCTGTAAGAAAATCCACTGTGTCCACTTGTAATAATTTTCATCGGTGGTATTCACTTCTTTTGTCCAGTCAAACGAATAGCCGAGCGCCTTTAACTGGTTCTTGAAATGCTCCACGTTATTCTTTGTCACAATCTTTGGATGAATCTTGTTCTTGATCGCATAGTTTTCAGTCGGGAGTCCAAATGCGTCCCACCCCATCGGAAACAGTACATTGTAGCCCTGCATTCTGCGCTTTCTTGACACGATATCCATCGCCGTGTATGGTCTGGGATGCCCTACGTGAAGGCCCTGTCCCGACGGATACGGAAACTCTACCAGCGCATAGTACTTTGGCTTTGTCTTATCCACGCCAACCTTGAAGGCTTCCTCCTTGTCCCATATATCCTGCCATTTTTTCTCAATGTCCTTTGGAGAATACTCTTTGCTCATCTCTCTTTACTCCTTCTTGACACCCTTCCATCGCAAAGGGCGCTTATTTTTCTTATATTTTCGATGCGATATACTCATGTGTTATTGTATCGCAATCGTTTTTAGATTGCAAGTTTATTTTGTCCTTATTGTATATCAGGTGTAACAGTTCAGCCTTCGGGTTATGCCCCAATGAAATACCCCCTTTTGAGCGCTTTCCCAAATTTTTGTTCATTCCGGCTTCCCTGAACTGTTATTTTCCTGTTTTCAATTCCATCGCCTTGATAATCAACTCTGCACACTGCGTCTTGGTAAAAGTGCCGGAATCAAGCGAGAGGGTATAGTTCTCGACTTTTCCCCACTCTTGCTGTGTAAAGTACCGGTGATATGTGGCTCTTGAGCGGTCTTTTTGCTCGAGTTCCTTTTGGATGCGCTCCGCCTGATCTGTCACGCCCTCATGGCGCTGCACCCGTTTCACACGATGCTCCATGCTCGCGTGGATAAAGACATGAAAGGTATCATCGCGCTCCCTTAGGATATAGTCCGCACCGCGCCCGACAATCACGCAGTTTCCTTTCTCGGCAATGGAATTGATTACTTTTTCCTGTGCATCCCTGATTTCCTCATAGGGAACTTCCGCTTTCCTGTAATGCGGCACGAAACCGCTCTTCATGTCGATATAATCCTGATCGGACATGTTTTCACCGTTTTCCAGAATAAGTTTTTCGTCTATCCCCATGCTGGCTGCCACGGACGCCACGATTTCCTTGTCATAAAACTCATATCCCAATTTCTCTGCCAAAAGCCTGCCTACCGTGTGTCCGCCGCTTCCTGTCTGCCTGCTGATTGTGATGATCATACTTTCCGCCTCCTTTTGCATTGTTCAAATATACCCTGTTATCACTACTCTTCCAAAAACTCCGTTGTAGTTATTTTACTCCATATGAAAACGGTTGTCTATCACTTTGTCCCGCCAGCCTTAAAATTATAGACTGGTCTAATGACCTTTTCAATCGTCACGGTATCACTGATTACTCCCAGTATATCCTCTATCTTCCGATACGCAAACGGCGATTCATCCAAGGTGTCTTTGTTGATACAGATAGAATAAATGCCTTCCATCGCCTTTTTAAATTCAGAGACAGTATGGTGTTCCTTTACCTCTGAGCGCCTGTATACCCGCCCAGAACCATGCGGCGCGGATTCGTTCCAGTCCGCATTACCAAGCCCAGTTCCCAAGAGGATTCCGTCGCGCATATTCATTGGAATAATAACCTGCTCCCCCGCCCTCGCACTGATTGCACCTTTTCGAAGAAGCGGTGTCTCACCAGAAAAATCAATGTAATTGTGAATACAGCTATAGCTGTCAAGTACTTTCCATTTCATGCCGCGCACAATCTCGTCAACCATTGCCTCCCTGTTAATCCGCGCAAACTCCTGCACAATCTCCAAGTCATGCATGTAACACTCCAGCAATTCTCCATCCAGACAAGTCAAATCATACGGCGCGTGTCCCTGCTTTTTCATCTGTGATGCTTTTTGTCCTTCTTTTAAATAATACTCTGTCACTTCCATTCCAAGATGGCGGCTGCCGGAATGAATCACGAGATAAAGTGCCCCTTCTTCGTCCTTGTCTACTTCAATGAAGTGATTACCTCCGCCGAGTGTTCCGATGCTGCGCTCCGCCTTTGCCTCCTCGATTGCCTTGTAACAGCACAGCCCTCGAAGCTGCGCATTCCCACTCAGTTTGTGGCATGTCTTTCTGACTGCGCCGCCGACAGGAACATTGTCGCGAATCACAGTATCCAGTTTCTGACACTCGAGATGTTTTGCTTTCACTTTTGCAAGGGTCATACCGCAGCCGATATCTACACCGACCAAATTCGGCATTAAGAAATCGCCCACTGTCATGGTCAGTCCGACGGTTCCCACCTTGCCGGGGTGGACATCCGGCATCACACGAATTTTGCTGCCTGCTGCGCTTGGATGGTCGCAAATCATCTGAAGCTGCCTGCGTGCATACTCATCCATTGCGTACTGCTCATTTTCTGTTGTGTAAACAACTGCATTTGTATATTTTCCATATATTGTAATCATAAAATCTCTTTTCCCTTCTATCTTTTCTTTGCTAAGGAACTGTAGGAAAATACCTGACACATCTTGACTTGTCTATTTCCCCGATTGCACAGTACAAAAAACCTCGCCGCAGCCCGCAACACCTACGTTTTTTGTACTGTATCCTCGAAGAAATATCCTGCACAATCTGTATCTCTTGTTTTCTACTGTTCCTAAATTTTGGCAGGCAGAAAAAAAACACCTCCGATAAAGGTGTTTTTTCCAAAAAAGCTCGAGATTTCGTACAAAAACAAATCAATACAAAAATACTCTGTCAGAACTGCGCAAACTTGCGTCAGCCCTTGATAACGCTCCGAGGAGAACCACACCCTGCCTGTCAGTTATGAAATTCTGTAAGTTTTCTGTCAAGTGCTGCATTTTGTCCTCCTTATCGAGCTTGTTGTCAACAGTTACACGTTACAGTTTCGCTTTTGGCTTCCTGTTCCGTTTTTACAGAGTTCGTGCTCTCTGTCTTATCAAAAATATTTACCAGCAATGTCCATGATGTCCGCTTCTGTGGTGTCTGCCTCCGTGGCAGCCGTAATAGTAGTTGGAATCATATGTAACGGCCGGCGCAGTGTATGTCACTGTGGGTGCAGGTGCTGCATAGGTGACAGCTGCTGCATTCGGCACTGCCGTAGTGCTTACGGCGCCGTCCAACGTCTCTGCCGGAACTGGCTTTCCATGGTCATGGCAGTGGTCACAGATTCCATCCTCGTCAGCATCTACAAAAAAGTCGCAGATTCCATCTGTATTTGTATCTGTATAGCAGTGAAAATCACAAATACCATCGCCGTTCTCATCTACAAAATAATGGTTTCCACAGATTCCGTCACTATCTGTATCCATAAAGCATTCCCCAAGGCTGCATCCTCCGATATGACAGGTCTCGACCTCCTCTGCGGCATGAGCGGAAAGCGCCGGAGCAAACACAACTGCACAGGCAAGTCCCATAGCCAACAATTTCTTCATATCCATATACCTCCTAAAATTTAGAAAATCCCCTGCTTTTCTCTACCATAGCACATTTGATGGGCTTTTTCAAGCGATAACCGGCAGTTTCTTACAGATTCTGTAACAGTTCAGCCTTCGGCTTCCTGTTACAGAGCATCAAGCCATGCAAAACCACTTCGTAGTAGCTTGATGCATCTCTGCCACTACGCTATTTCACGGACTTTGCAGCCAGTGCAAAGTCCTGGGCTGAACTGTTACCAGATTCTTTTTATTTATGTATGGGAAATGATACGAACCTCCCCTTTGGCATTCTCATCATCCATAATCATCTCTCCGACTTCGGGCACGACAATCATCCCGGACAGCGGATTCTTAATGCTGAGAACAGGTGTCGTAATTCTTGCCTCCACCTCAGATTTTTCGAAACAGAGGTCCGTCTCGAGCATCTCGCAGTCAATCAATTTCAGATTTTTGCAGTAGCACAGCGGCTGTGTGCCGATGATCTTGCAGTTTTCAAAGGTAAGCCCGTTTGCGTACCATGCAAGGTACTCTCCTTTCACGACACTGTTTCGCACCACGACATTCTCGCCGTGCCAGAATGCGTCCTTCGTATCAAAATTACAGTTCTCAAACACTGCATTTTTGATGTACTGGAACGAATATTTTCCTTTCAGTGACACATTCTTGAACACCATATCCTCCGAGCGCATCATAAAATATTCGCTCTCCGCCACGGAATCTGTCACTTCAATATTTCTCACTGACCAGCCAAACTCCGGTGATGCAATATCACAGTCGCGAATCACCACGTCACTGCACTCCCGAAATGCCTTGATTCCATGCATTTTCGTGCCTGTCACCGCTACATGGTCTGAATACCAGAGTGCGGCGCGGCACAGCGCTGTCATCTCTGAGTCGTGTATCGCCAATTCATGCACATGCCAGAACGGATAGCGCAGGTTAAAAAAACATCTGTTTACCTGTACGTCCGACGCTTCCTTTACCGCACTTTCCCCGTCCGCCGGACCGTCGAAAGTACAGTCATTTATGATGATGCCCTTGCTTCCATATAGCGCTCTTTCCTCGTCCAAAGTCTGTTTTTCAACTACTGTCATTTGATTTCATCTCCATTTTCAAAAATAGGTATGTTTAAAGTATTTTTCAAACACACTCTAGTATAGACTCTTTGTCAAAAAATGGCAAATGAAATGTATATAAACAGAAAATATCAAAAGAATCCCAAAAATACGCCAAAAATATTTACGAACGAATATTTGCGGATAAAAAGCTGACAACGGAGAACCCTTGTGTTATGATATGATATAGATTCTTCAAGTATGAAGGCTAACATAGGCTCTCGCAATATCGTGCGCAAAGATACTCCAATAGCCTATTCAAGTATATTTAGGAGGTACATAACATGGCAATTAAATACAACTTGTCACTTCATGAACTAATGGATTTTTTGTACGGACAGGACTACGAAGGCTTTACCGAGCAGGAGATCCAAGCTGTCGAGCACAAAATTGGCGTGAAGCTGCCAACCGCTTACCGAAATTTTTTACTAAAATATGGTGAAAACACAATCTACAATGCATTTAGCGATCTTTTTAATTCCTTGGAGCATATCTATACCTCCTATCAGGTCATTGATGATATCTTAGCGGATTTAGAGGAAGATTTTAAGGAATCCATAAGAACTGGAAATCAGGAGGAATATGCAGACAACCCCTATTTCACACTGTGGCAGCTCCCCAAGGAGGAGTGGCACACCATTACGCAAAACTACGTATTAATAGGGTGCGACCCCGAAGGCATCGCCTACGAAGGATATCTGCTTGCAGACCTGCTTGATGGAAATCCTGATCCTCCTTTATATTTAAGCTGTGATGATGATTTCATCGAATATAAAAGGTGGTCCGACAGCACAGAACCATTTCTGACCGAAATGCTTGGCGAGTCAATATTTGATAAGTACCATCATTCTATAGATTGCTATGACCGCAAGAAACACATCCCTATAAAAGAACTCTTTTCACATATAGATGCTGACATAGATGACAGTCAACTCAATGTAAATGACCACATCGCTACTTGTTTCGATACGGTAAGTGAAAAAGTATACTTTTATTTTGAGTATAAAACTTTTCAGAGAGTGCTCTGCGTCTGCAAAGCGGATTTACATTAAAAATCAAACATAATACGACTAACTTTCGAATGCAACAATTTCTCTTTTTAATACGCCGGAGGCAGAAACCGGAACAGGCTTTGGCATATAAAAATAAATATCTTGAATGTTCCCATCAACGCCAATAATAATTTGGGGCACCACGAAAGTTAAAACTTTATCCAAATCATATAAAACAATGTCAAAAACCGCATAAAATAAAGGTTTTTGACATTGTATATACTGTTGTGAAACATAAATTTGCTAATTAGTGAACGTTAGCGAAAGTTAAATTATGCCCTCAAATGTCGTACTATTCAAATCACTCGGTTCGCCCAAATATAAATTTGTTCCTAATTTTCCTCGTCATCTAAAATATCTTTGACCAATTTTTCAAGTTCTTTCCGATTTGGTAAGTATAATTCATATTTAGATACAAATAAATTACTGTCCATTCCATACGTTGCATATTCTACCAATAATTCGTCCTTGTTTTTGCTTAATATAATTCCAATAGGCGGATTATCATCTGGCATATTTTCTTCGAATCCATCTGCCTCCGCAATGTTCTGACATTCCAGTTTTCCACAACACATTCTTTCTCATAAAAGCTGCGTTCGAGTTCATCATCTATTTTTATCAATTCGCATATATGAGACCATGATAATTTGTCAGACACTGTCTGACAATTTGAATATTTTAAATAAAACTTTCTCATATTATTTAAGTTTGGACGACTATACCCTTTTCCCAAACGTAATGTCAGCTCCTTTGATATTGTGGAAAGCAAATTTTTTCCATATGCTGCTTTCGCATTGCCATCCTGTTCAAATTCAACAATGTATTTTCCAATGCTCCAGTAAGTCACCGTCATCACTTTGTTTATTGATGTCGCCAATTCATTTTTTGATGCATTTACCAATGCTTCAATATCCAAAATCATTTTTTCAAAACCTGAATTTTTTTCCAATTCATCCATAGCATTTCCTTTCTAAATTTGTCAGACACTGTCTGACAAATCAAATATTATTTTTTTCATTCATGCCATATACTGAATCCTCTGCTACCATCAAAGGTTTTGTCCTTGATTGAAAATCATAAGCTACTGATTCAGGACTAATATTGCTACTCATCAGCTCCGCCTGCTTAATCACGATGTCAATAGCCCCTTTCGCCTTCTCTGGCGGATACTTATAATTTCTCAAAAGATGCTTTACCTGTGTTCTCATATAATAGCATTTGCTATAGCATTTTTCAATATCTTATGTCATATGTTTACTTCTTTAAATTTTCTATAATTAATAGCACATTTCCACCAATAATTTCGACATACCTATTATTCAGTTGTTAATAAGTTTTTTCTGTAATGATTGAATTTGTGAACTACATATTTTTATCTCCACTCATACGAGTTCCATAACTACGGACACTTTAATCTCGTGAGAAATCTCTTTTTTCAGGATAGTCTTATGACTATCCTCCCGATATTTAGGTGTTCGATTAAACTTAAAAATCCTCGCAAAGTGCGTAAGGATTATGACGAACTCACCCTTTGTAGACAACATGCGACTTCCACATGTGTTATGATACGAAATATGTCCGTCAAGCGGATTTACATTAAAAATCAAACATAATACTGCGCCTGTGCATTCCACAACTCCACATACTTCCCATCTGCCTGCGCCAAAAGCTCACTGTGCGTCCCCTGCTGCACCACTTTTCCCTCGTGGAATACAAGAATCTGGTCACAGAATTTGCAGGAGGACAGCCGGTGGCTGATATACACTGCCGTCCTGCCGCCGACAATCTCTTGAAACGCTTCATAGATCTCTGCCTCCGCAAGCGGATCTAGCGCCGCCGTCGGCTCATCAAGAATGATAAAGGGCGCATTTTTGTAAACCGCACGGGCAAGTGCAATCTTCTGCGCCTCACCGCCCGACGGCTCTATGCCGCCAGACTCAAAATCCTGATACAGACTGGTCTCTATGCCGTTTGGCATCTGCATAAGACGCGCCCCGAAACCGACCTGCTTTAAACTCGCCGCTACGCGTTCTGCATCATACGCTGTCCCCGCCGCCACATTCTGCGCAAGACTGAACGAAAACAGCTTGAAATCCTGAAAAACCACTGCAACTATCGAAAGATATTCTTGATATGCATACTTTCGAATATCAATTCCATTGAGCAGAATCACCCCCTCACTCGGGTCATACAGCCTGCAAAGCAGCTTGACGAACGTGGTCTTACCCGAACCATTCATACCCACAATCGCAAACCGCTTTCCAACCTGAAATTTGAGCGAGATATTTTTTAACACATACTGCTCTGTTTCGGGATATTTGAAGCTCACATTGCAAAACTCAATTTCATAATCATAGTCGCCGCCATCACAAAATGAACGCTTTTCCACAGGAATTGTCCCCTCATACTTTTTGTTGGGAATATCAAGATAATCAAACATCGCACTCAAATACCCACAGTAGACCGCATTGTCAGCCAGCACAAAAGCCAGCTCCTGCAAACCGTCGCCAAGTCTTGACAAAACGGCGACATACTGCACGATGCTCCCCACCCCAAACGCGCCGTAAAAGGCTTTGGCTGCCACGAACAGATAGCACGCCGCATTTGCGAACCCCATCAGGGCACGCGCAAGCGCAGGATAAACTGCCATCTGAAAAATCGCAGCAGCGTCGGCGGCATCCTTTTTCGACATTTCGTTAAGCGCACGCTTTGCGACCGCATTCTGCCTATATATGCGCACGTCCTTTGCCCTGTCCATGTTCATGTACAGTTCCTTTCCGAAAAAATCATAGGCACGGTTAAACCAGACTGTGTCTTTGCACCATTCTACAAACACATCATTTTCCTTGATATATGCCTTAGCACTGCACCGCGCGCCCAATGCGATGCCGCCGAGAAATACCACACTCCAGACTGGACTGTCCATCACCGCATTCCCCGACTTTGCCGCAAAGAGGGAATACGTCATGGCAATCGCGGCAGTACTGCTGGCTGCTGCCCGCACCAGCGTGGAGGTTCCCCACACAAGCTGCGCCAGACCATTTCCAAACATGAAAAGGTTCTCCTCTGCCTGCTGTTTTTGATGGCGAAGCTCTGCATTTTCCAAATCTGCATAGTCCATAGACATCTGTTTATCCGCAAAAATTTTACCAAAATAACGCCACATCTGTGCTTCCTTCTCACTGCACACGCTGTCCAGTATCCCCCGCAAAACCGCACATACAAATTGAAGGCAGACAACACACGCCGCATACAGCACAATCGTCTTCACTCTGCGCAGCGCCGATAATTCATTGATAATCTGCGCAGAAAACCACACCGCTGCAAACGGCTGTAACGTGCTGACCAGCTCGCACAGCGCCCTGCCCTGTGCAAGTCCCGGACAGTACTGGCGCAAAATCCGAAAACCGCGCACAGTCACCTCAAACCGTCTGCGCAGCGACATTTTTTTCATTGGCATTTGCTCCACCCTGCTCTCCCTCCTCTCGATAATAAGCTGCCTGTGTCTCAAACAAACTGTAATACTTTCCCTTTCGCGCAATCAACTGCGCGTGCGTTCCCTCCTCGCACACCACGCCGTTTTCTATCAAAAGAATGCGGTCACAGAAGCTTGTGCTGGCAAGTCTATGCGAGATGAAAACGGAAGTTTTCCCTGCGCTGATCTGGTGATACTTCTCATAGAACCAGCTTTCTGCAAGCGGGTCCAGCGCCGCTGTCGGCTCATCGAGCAGCAGAATGGGCGCGGATTTGTACAGCGCACGCGCCAACAGGAGCTTTTGAATTTCCCCGCCCGAAAATTCCACGCCGTCGTCATAGATGGTTTTTCCAAAATTGCTGTCTACGCCCTGCGGCAGTTGCGTGATGCGCTGCCACAGCCCCGCCTGCTCCAGACAATCGTGCACGCTCGCAGCATTCAGTATCTCCACTGGCGCCTCTGCCACGATTTCGCTGATTTTGACAGGCAGAATGCTATACTGCTGAAACACGGCTGAAAAGAGTTTATAATACGTTGTCCTGTGATACAACCGTACATCAACACCATCATACAAAACCTGCCCCTCCGTGGGGTCAATCAGCCCGCAAATCAATTTTATCAGTGTTGTTTTTCCCGCGCCGTTTAACCCCACAATTGCCAGATGCTCGGCAGGCGTAATCTTGAGATTGACACCGCGCAGCGCATACTCCTCCGCGTTGTCATAGCGGTAGCTGACATTGCGCAGCTCTATGACTTTCGCGCTCTCCTTTTCAGAGATTGATACGCCCCCTTCTCTGCGATATGCTTCTGGGTATTCCAGATAAGAGCGGAAATATTGTATTCTCTGGCTTTGCTGGTTCAGCGTTGCAAGCTGTCCTATAATACGCCCAAACCATGTCGAAAACGCGCTGACTGCTCCAAAATACAGTACAAAATCGGCCACCGAAATCTGTCCATGAAACACGAGCGTCAAAAGATATGCATACACCACACACTCCCGCACCAGCCCAAAACCGCTGTCACAAACCGCCACTCCAAAGAGCTTTGCGGTATATTTCTTATACCACTTTGCCATGCCGTTCATATTCTGCTCATAAAGCTTTGTAAACCAGACTGCCATCTGGTACAGCCGAATGTCCTTTGCACTGCGCAGATCATCGGCGCTGCGGTTGATATAATCCAACTGCTGCTGGTAGCCAAAGCGCTCTCTGCTATTCTCATCGACCCACTTGACAATACGCTGATTCAGAAAAAATCCTGCGCCAGAGGTTACAGCCAAAAACAGAATGATTCCTATATTTAAGCGGGATAAAATGCCAAAAAAGACAGCAAGTCCCAGTACACTTGTGCATAAATTAATCAGTGTCTCATAAATGCCTGTAAGTGGCGACGCATTGCCATTGCAGCACGCAAAACTTTCTGTCTGTAGCTTGCGGAACCACTCGTTTTCCTGATTACAATAATCTGTGGTCAATCCTTTTTCAGAAACACATTTCATATAAAATGTGTTCATCTTGTACTTATGAAAATAAAAGTACTTTTTTAAAAATTCACTTGTAGCTGATAATACCGCAACGCCTGACATCAATGTTAAAACTGTCATGCTTAGCTCTGCGAAGCTGCGGTTGTCTGTAAAGCATGTAATCACAGCTTTTGGCAGATACGTCGTCAGAACCGGTATTGCCACATTCAGAAGAATTATGGCTGCACCCAAATACAACAACGAAGCGCAGCACTCCTTCGTGCACCGCAGGCAGTACAGAACATTCTGCGCCACAGTATAGGTGGTTTGTATCTGTTCATCTTCTTTCAATATGTTCACCTCCTATAATGTTCACTTCCTAATAGTATACATTATAATGAATCGCTCTGTCATTTTGAACGTGAATGGTTCGAATGAAAACCCGAAATGCAACACTAAAATTTAAATATTTTTAATGGAATCGCAAAAAGATCTGTGATAAACTAAAACAAAAATAAAAACAGAGGGATTGCAAAGGATGAAAAAAGCATTTTGTTTATTGACATCATTTATAGTATTGTTCTGTTCTGCATGTAAAAATACAGAAACATCATTTACGGCAACAGAAGCCCATCAAGAAAATATCCAAGTGCAGGAGGAATCGACAATTGCCCAAGATAAATTAACCTATTCAAACTTAGACAGCAACGCATCGACGCAAGAAGTTCGGTCACTTTTAACAGAAGCCGGCATTCAGCCTGAGCATGTTGATACTGTACTAAGGAACTGTTCAGAAATTACTCATGACACTTACTTGTCTAAATGTCCATCTGCGTCATCAGAAAATCTTGACATAGCCCGCTATGCCTGCTATTTTCTTCTTTGCAGCTGAACATTTATACGGCGTACTTGTCACAAGTAATTTCTGAACAGTTCCTAAGCTGGGTTGCCGACTATAATGACAGCATGAGAGAATGTCCGTCTTTTACGCTGGCAGGGGATTTTATTACAGTGGACGAAATGTCTGTTGATTATGGAGAATACCCACCGATGTCTGCACAATGGTTCAAACATAATAACCGAAATTACCATGATGTTCTGTGCAGGATTGTAGCATATGAATTAAATCAGGATAATATTTCGATCGACAATGTCATAGCAGAAGAAGATTTTGACTGCTGGGACGACAATACGGCATGGCTCTGTACAGATGGTGATATTCTCTTTGGACGCGATGCCGTGGAAGGTGAACACAAAGCATATGTTCCCTTTCCGCTGATTGATTGGCATAAAGATGTGCAGGCTCAATATTTTACCCTGTTTAACCCAATTCACACAACGAAGCAATGCAGTCCGCAGGAAATGCTTCAAGCCATTCAGGAAAAATGGGCGTCACAGGGAATTTCTTTCAAAGAAAGTCCATTTTCCCTTATCACCTTTTGGACACAAAGCGGTGATCGAATCTGTGCTTCACATGCCGCCACTTTGGCTGAAACAGCTTTTGGATATATACTTTTTGAAAAAACCAATCCAGAAGCGCCGTATATGGCAACAAAATTTAGTTCTACAGATGCAGTAAAAAGGTATTTGTATAACATGATGAACTTGGACTATACAAGATATAATGAGCAGATGGGAACTTATGTTATTTTACAAAATAACAGGCTGCTTTAAGTTTAAAATTCATTCCACGGCCGCAAAGCATTCACAAAGGCAGCAGCACTTCCGTCGCAAATATTCCTTCCTCATTCTGACGGTTGATGTAGCCGTCATACTTAGCAACAATACGGTCAATGCGTTTCAAGCCAAAACCGTGACTTTCGCTGTTTTTTGTGGAAATGTATGTCTTGCCTGACTTTTTGATTTGCTGCCCCGAGGAATTTTGAACAGAAATATATAACTGTTTTTTCAGAATACCGATGTAGACACGGACAAACCGTTCGGACTCCTGCTCTTGTTTCAGACAGGCTTCCATCGCATTGTCCAAGAGATTTCCAATCACAGTGCAGAGGTCGATTTCTGAAATCCTCAAATCAGACGGCACGACAGCCTTTGCATGGAGGTTAATTTGACGGGACTGAATCAGGGAAAGCTTACTGTTCAAGATGGCATCCACCATCACATTCCCTGTCTTGATGACGGTATCCACAGTTGTGAGGTCACTGTTCAGTTTCAGCAGATACGCCCGAAGCTGCTGCGGTTTGTCTGTCAGCGCAAGCATCGCCTGAATATGATTATGGTAGTCATGCCGCCAGCCGCGCATTGTCCTGTAAACATTTTGAACCTCCTCGCAGTGTTTTGCAATCAAATCATTCTGGTACACTGCGATTCTGCGGTCAATCGCCCGCCCAAACAATATATCAAATAATTTCATCTGTTTGTTCTCCCAGTTTCTTCTATATATGGCTCTTTGTAATACTGAATAAACGCCTGATTCGCCATATGATATGCGCCTCTTGACAGCGGAATGTTTCTTCCGTCCTCAAATACGACTGCGTTCTTTGTCATGCGCGCAATATGTTTCAATCCTGCCAGATAAGAACGATGACATCGGATAAAATCTCCGCCAAGAAGCTGTTCCATCTCCGTGATGGAACGCTTTGTGTTATATTCATGATCTATTGTGTAGATTGTAACTTTATGCGAAAATACCTCAACATACACAATCGTATGAATCAAAATCCGCCGGCAGTCCTTATCGCACCAAACCAAAATACTGCGCTCTTTCTTGTGCAGTTTCTTGACAGCACGGTTCAAAACCTCGCTGAGTTTTTCCGCACAGACGGGCTTCATCAGATAATGCAGCGCTGCCACCTCGTATCCCTGCGCAATATAGTCGGGATACCCCGTGATAAATATTATTTGAATCGTTTCATTATCAGCGCGGAGTTTTGTGGCAAGCTCAATACCGTTCATCTGTTCCATCTCGATATCTAAGAGCAGGATTTCATAATCCTTCTCCTCCTCATACTGGAACCAGAACGCCTCCGCCGACAAAAAGGGGACGATGCGCACTGTATACCCACACTGCCCTGCCCAGCTCTTTACAAGGCCGGATAAGTATTTTATTTGATTTTGTTCGTCGTCGCAGATGGCAATCTTGTAGTCCATTACGTTTCCTCATAGTTCCTCGGTCTTAAATGTATTGTATCCTTCATAATAATAGCTTGCGTCAATCCCTTTCATGTACACAGCCCTGTCCTTGATTTGATCTGTGAGTGCATGTTTCAGCAGCACTTTTATTTCAAGTGTTTTAATTGGGCTTCGTTCCATGGCGAGCAGATAGTCCTCCTTGTCAACTGTTCCCCAGTCCACAACGAGCTTCAATTCTTTTCTCAAAATAAAATCAAGCCAGATTCGTGTGCTTCTGCCATTTCCCTCCCGAAAGGGATGTGCAATATTCATCTCCACATATTTCTCAATAATTTCATCAAAGGTTGACTGCGGCATGGCATCAATGTGTTTTAACGCCGCATCTAAGTACATGACCGGCGCAAACCGAAAATTGCCTTTTGCAAGATTAACAGTTCTGACTTTTCCTGCAAACTCATAGATTTCACCAAAAAGATATTGATGGATTTTCGCAAGACCTGCAAATTTCCCTATTTCATCATCAGGGATTCTTTTCTCATACAGTTCGATTGCCCTTGTTTTACTGATGCGCTCTTCTTCCCTTGCAAGCTCCGCAGATTCTGTGATGCCTAGTTTATTTTCCAGTGCCATAGTGCCTCCGATTTCGTTTATGCTTCCTTCAAATTTCCGTTTTGAATATTCTTTTGGATAATGCTGTCTGTCAGTTCATACAGTTTTTCCGACCCTAATTTTGTTTTGCCCTGTCTTTTGTAGACCTGTTCTGCCGTGACTTGATGTGCGCGCCAGTCTCCGCCGCCATTGCTGTCATTTAGCATCAGCGGCTGCAAATTGTCCATTGCGTGCGCAAATTTTGCCTCGGCTGTCTCATACGCCTCAAACTCGTCAAACAAAGCGGCAAATTCTGCTTTTTGCTCGTCGGGAAGAATAGAGAAAATTCGTTCTTTGGCAGCTTCTTCTCTGGCTTTTTGCGTCTTTAAACCCTCTGTGTCGTATGCGTAGGTGTCCCCTGCATCAATCTCCACAATATCATGAATCAGGCACATAATCATGACTTTTGCAATATCGATCTCCTCATTTGCATACTCTTTGAGCAGATATGCCATCAACGCCATATGCCATGAATGCTCTGCATCATTTTCATTTCTTCCATTCATTGATAGATGCGTCTGCCTGAAAATACTTTTCACTTTGTCAATCTCCAAGGCAAATTCTATTTGTTTTTTCATACGATCATCCATGTCGGCACCTCCGCATTTTTAATTTTCGCGCCAGCCGCAGCCGCGAAGCGGCATATTTCCTTATGCGGCTGTGTGCATAACTTTATACTGAGCGGTCAGTCTTTTAGACCGCCAGTATAATAATGGCACATTTTCGACGTTTAATCAAACAATATTTTGTCGACTGTCACAAATTCATAGCCCTGCAGCATCAGCTCGTCGACGATCATGAGGGCGGCTTCCACGGATGTATCGTAATAGTCGTGCATTAGTATGATATCATTTTCGGACACTTTGCTGATGACAGCTTTCGCCACGCGGTTTGCGTTGGCGGTGCGCCAGTCGAGCGGATCGACGTTCCAGAGCACGGGAAACATATTCAGATCCGTCTCGAGCTGTTTATCCCAGGAGCCGTAGGGCGGGCGGACGTATTGGATCTCCTCCCCAGTGATCTCATACAGGATCTCGTTGGTCTGGATCAGCTCTTTCTTGAATTTATCGCGGTTTGACGCAGTCAGCTGGATATGGCTGTAAGTGTGGTTTCCGATGAGATGCCCCTCGTCGTGCATTCTCCTGATGATGTCGGGGTGGAGTTCCGCGTGCTCCCCCGTGACGAAGAAGGTGGCATGCACACCGCGCTCTTTCAGCCCGTCGAGCAGCTGCTCTGTATAGACAGGGTGCGGTCCGTCGTCAAAGGTGAGTGCGGTGCGCCGTATGTCAGCCGGCGCAAGGTCAGAGGGGGCAGGATCGATGGACGCGACAGGCAGACCGGAGGGATGAAAATGTGAGGAAGCGATGGCAGGGATCGCCCGCTGGGTCAAAAAAGGTCTTGCGATGGCTGTCAAAGTCAGGCACGCACAGATGACATACAATATATTGAAAATAGGATCATAATGTTTCATACACAAAACCGCCGCATCATGCTGTATTATTATTTATGATATGCGGCTGCTCAAAAAATCATGTTAGGCAAATGTTTTGTTGTGAGAAAAAACAAATAATGGTATAATAGGATTATAAAAGCATAAGACTGCTAAATGGAGAGAGGTATATGATAATATGGAAAAAAATATGAAGTGGCATACATTTGAGGATCTGACTGCCAAATGTTACAAGACACTGGACAACGGCGATGTCATGAACGAGTGCTGGTACAGTGCGTTTGACACGCTCCTTGAGATCATGGAGGAGGAGCGGTTAAAGAATCCCGACTTTTTCGGAGAGCTGGCAGACATCGACCAGAAGACAGAAAACAAATATAATGTGCAGGGCTGGGTGGACGATTATTTTAAGAAGCTGAGTTCACTGAATGATTACGACAGGATCTACAAGGACGGTCTGCGCCTGATCGACGCTTTCCAGTGGCAGAAGCAGTCGTCGGTGCAGATCAGGATGCGTGTGGTCAACGCCATGGAGCGCCTCGGGATGTACGAGGCTGCAAACAGGTACAGCGAGGAGTGGGTAGGGCAGGAGCCGGATGACATGAATGCGCTGTTTGCCGCGCTGATCTTCGGAAAACAGAAGAAAGGACAGAGTGAATCGTAATGCTGGAACAAAATGTATACTTGGAGGATAAGACAATACTCGTGACGGGCGCGGCAGGGTTTATCGGCGCCAACCTGATCCTGCAGCTGCTGAGGACAGTGGAGCGGGTGCGCATCGTGGGGATCGACAACATGAACGACTACTATGACGTGTCCCTCAAGGAATTTCGATTGGGACAGATCAGGGAGCTGGCGGACGCTGTGCCGGGGGCGTTTGTCTTCGTGAAGGGAAGTATCGCCGATAAGGAGGTGGTTCGTGAGATCTTTGGACAGTACAGACCGCATGTGGTGGTCAATCTCGCGGCGCAGGCGGGTGTGCGCTACAGCATCGAGAACCCGGACGCCTATATTGAGTCCAATCTGATCGGATTCTACAACATATTAGAAGCATGCCGCCACAGTTACGACAACGGCGCATCCGGGGTGGAGCACCTGGTGTATGCAAGCTCCTCATCTGTATATGGGAGCAACAGAAAAATCCCCTACGCGACGGAGGACAAGGTTGACAACCCGGTATCCCTCTACGCGGCGACCAAGAAATCAGATGAGCTGCTGGCGCACGCCTACGCCAAGCTCTATGGGATCCCGTCGACCGGGCTGCGCTTTTTTACCGTGTACGGTCC